>Ga0272441_10000104_pt1 | contig 179449 bp, 148 predicted proteins | sample SSMProp6N_FD_193582 | JGI IMG/M metagenome (GOLD analysis project Ga0272441, IMG submission 193582) | Marine sediment archaeal communities from Little Sippewissett salt marsh, Falmouth, MA, United States - SSM-Prop-6N | ecosystem: Environmental > Aquatic > Marine > Wetlands > Sediment ...
TGACAAGAGCTGAGAATTTACTGAGTTCCCCACGCGTGTGGGGATGGACCGATCAAAAAAGCGCTTCTCGATGCCGACGGCGAGAGTTCCCCACGCGTGTGGGGATGGACCGTGAAATTATTGCATCAAAAATGGATGAAGGAAGAGTTCCCCACGCGTGTGGGGACAAACTGCCTCCTCCCATTACCCCGGATGCCATTATCCCTATTGTAGGAAAACTCAATACCAGTCATAAACAGAAATAATAGGTGCGTGTGCCCTGCAAGTTCGATACCTTCCCCGGTTTCCGGGGATGTACCGTGATAAAGTTACGGAATAGGGCATAGCGTAATTTATTCCCCACCATGTGGGGACCTTCACGCATTTTTCCAGAAACCCATTTTCTTGAGGGCAAAGAAACACCTTGCGCATGCTTCTGCATCGTTGGTTGCACGGTGAGCGTTCCCGCAGGGAACGCCGAAGAGTGCCCGGTGGAGTTCGGAGAGCATCGGCCACTTATACCCGCTCCTCCGCTTTATCCTGCAGAACGCTGCCGTCGACTCCATTGTGCAGATGCCGGGCAGCGCAACAAGTGGATCAGGAATCCCGATGCGCCTGCATTCACCCGCTATGATGGTATGGTCAAACCTGAGATTATGCGCAACGACCAAAGAGCTCTTGTCTGCAGCTAGGGAAAGAGCATCGAGAGCTTCACGAACTGACACCCCGGCTTTCAGTGCGAAATCGGTGGTGATCCCATGAATCCGAGAGGCACTGAGAGGGATCGTGAAACGGTCCGGACAGATGATCCGATCACCTCTCTCAATGATTTCCCCCATGTCGTCGCAGATCAGCCAGGCAATCTCGACGAGGCGTGGGGGCGAACGACCTGCAATGAGCGTCCCTGTTGTTTCCGTATCGATGATCAGGTATTTGCCGGCATCTCCTGATGGCTCAGGCACCATTGCTTGAAAAATGATTACAGGGACCATATACCTTTTCTATTGGTGGATCTAGGAGCATGTTTCAGCGATAATGCTTAAATCAAGCTTCTATGGCAACGGAATCTGTGTAATATTCTACAATGAGGGGTGATCGCCCACAAGGGCAGGTGGTTACTCGTTTCCCCAAAAATCGCTTACAGAGAGTTTTTGCTGCTACCGGAGACCCTCTCGATATCTCGGCCACCTCAAACGTCGTGATGACGGGCCACTTCCCGTCGTCGACGGCGAATTCTTCCAGGTACAGCTCCGTCGCTTCCTTGAGGTTGGCCACCCCCTCTTCCACCGTTCTGCCCTGGCTGACGGTGCCGAATTCCGGGCATTCCGCTACATACTATCTTTGTCCCCTGAAGAGCACGGCCGTGAACGTCCTCATGGACTCACCGTTACAGTATCATTTTCTTCATGGTGATACCATTGACCGGGATCCGCCGGTGACCGATCGTTCTTCGAGCATCACCGAAGGGTTCCCGCAGGGGTTGCCTCTTCGCCGGTGCAGCCGCAATCCGCCGCGTTGATATCTGCGATACAGGAAAGACAGCCTCCCGCCCGGCAGACCGCAGGTGAATGTCTGTGGTGATTCTGCTCGGCGGTGATGGAGCGGAACGCAATGAAGGAGCGCGGTGATACGTATATCAGTGAAAACGTGCCAGATTTGAACTGAATGATAGTGAGAAGGGTGGATTTCGGGGAGCTGGTTGCAGGGTCGGCACTGCCGAAAGGGGAGAACCTGCGGGACATCGGATATGAGCGCTGCTGATATGCTCCCCGACGGCTATCCCGCCTTTCTCTCTGCGCTGAAGGTGCGGATCCGTGAAGCACAGGTGCGGGCGGCCCTCTCGGTGAACCGAGAGCTGGTCCTGCTCTACTGGGAGATCGGGCGGGATATTTTGCAGAGGCAGCAGGAGGAGGGCTGGGGGGGCGAAGGTGATCGAGCGGCTCTCGGCCGATCTCAGGGGGGAGTTCCCGGACATGAAGGGATTTCCCCCGCGGAATCTGAGCTATATGCGCTCCTTTGCGGAGGCCTGGCCCGATCCCGAATTTGTGCAGCAGGTTGCTGCACAAATTCCATGGTTTCACAACTGTGTGATCCTGGACAAACTCCATGACCGGGCGGTTCGCGGGTGGTATCTCCAGAAGACCATTGCGAACGGCTGGTCGCGAAACGTGCTCGTGCACCAGATCGAGAGCGGGCTCTATGACCGTGAGGGAGGGCGGTCACCAACTTCTCGGCGACATTGTCGGCGGAACAGTCAGACCTTGCCATCCAGACGGTAAAAGATCCCTACATCTTTGACTTTCTCGAGATGGGAGAGGCGGTTCGGGAGCGTGAACTGGAACGGGGTTTGATCGACCATATACGCGAGTTTCTCCTGGAACTCGGAGTGGGATTCGCGTTTGTGGGAAACCAGTATCATCTTGCGGTCGGGGGGCAGGATTATTATCTGGATCTGCTCTTCTATCATCTCCGGCTCAGGGCATTTGTGGTGATCGACCTGAAGGTGGGTGATTTCATCCCCGAATATGCGGGAAAGATGAACTTCTATCTCTCGGCGGTCGACGATCTCCTCGCTCATCCCGCAGACAATCCAAGCATCGGGATTGTTCTCTGCAAGACGAAAAACCGCATCATCGCCGAGTATGCGCTGAAAGATATGACCAAACCGATCGGAGTTGCAGGGTATGCGCTGACCTCATCAATCCCCGAGGAGATGATCGGGACACTGCCAACGGTGGATGAACTGGAAGGGGAACTGGGCCGGAAGGAGGAATGACCACAACGTGGCGGTGTTATTCACACCTCAAGCCCGGAACCGTGCAATCGTACGGATGGTGACTCCCTATGAAGTGGTTTATTATTGTCGTATCTCTCCGAAATACATTATTCATTCGAGTAACCGGCCCCTCTGAGACCGGCGCACTCCGGCGCCGGCCACCACCGGCCGGGCCTGCCGGGAGTACATCGCCCTTCATGTGCGCTGCCCGTCGTTCACCCTCTCCACGCTCCCGCCACATATCCCCCGAACAGCCCCAGCAGCCCGTAGAGGGGGAAGAGCACGACGGTCACGATCAGGGTGCTTCCTAGGAAGGCGAGCAGGCCCACGTCGTTGGGGGCGGAGGCTACCCCGGCAAAGGAGATGATGCCGGCCACCAGGACTGCGTCCAGCAGTCCCGCGTACAGCCCCGCCTGCCCGCCCTTCTTGCCGCCCCCGTGGACGAGCCATCCCGCCGCAAAGCCCCCGATCACCGCCCCGGCGAACGGCACCAGGTACTGGACGATCACCATCACCACAAAGCCGGCGAGCACGCCGAACCAGAAGTTGCCCTGTCCAGATCTCTCCATGCTATCTCACGGGCGTTAATATAAAAATCAGAATATTAAATGATACCGCTCCATGGACCCGGCACTCCTCAGCCCGGTTGAGGTTGTGGATGCATTCGCAGACGCAAAGGAGCTCTTTGAGACCTACGAGCCGAAGGAAGTCCTCGATGATAAGGACCTCAACAGCCAGTTCGTGGCCCTGAGCGAGATACTCGATGCCTTCAACAACGGCGAGTACTACCCGGAGGGCCCCGGGCCACTGCGACGATGACGGAGTGTGTGTCGATTGCGGAACGGATGAGGGTGAGGTGAAGCCCCAGATCAAGATCTGGTCCAAGTAGGGAGAACTCGTTGTGCACGAGTAATCCCTTCCCTTCGGGACACAGGAAACATCCACGCAATGGATGGTTCCGCAATCCACCCGCTCTCTTCTTTTTGGAAAAACGTTCTCTCTTCTGATGGCCGGACGGTCGTCTTCTCCGGAATGAACCTGCCCATCCCTTCCTCCGTGCACCCGTAGAGGAATCATTTACTTCTCGGCCGGCCCAATTCCTGCCAATGGGTATTCCTCCTCTGCGCCAGCGCGGCCTCCCCCCCATCGCCGGGCCCGGGGCCCGCGTCCTCATCCTGGGCAGTTTTCCAAGCGTAGCGTCCCTTGCCAGAGGTGAGTACTACGGCAACCCCCGCAACCAGTTCTGGCAGGTCACAGAAGCGCTCTTCGGGATCAACCGCAGCCTCCCCTACCTGGCACGTACTGCCGCCCTGGTGGACCGGGGGGTGGCCCTCTGGGACGTGGTGGGTTCGTGCCGCCGTGCGGGGAGCAGCGACGCCGCCATCCGGGATGCAGAGGCAAACGACATCGCCACATTCCTCGCCGCCCACCCTCAGGTCCTTCATATCGCCCTCAACGGCACCACCGGGGCGGAAACCCAGCTGCGCCGCCTCGCACCGGAGGTGTTCTCCCTCCCCGGGATCACGGTCGCCACCTACCCCTCCACCAGCCCGGCGAATGCCCGGTTCACGCTTGCGGAGAAGGTGCAGGCATGGGAAGCCATCTGCGGGTTTCTCTGATCACTGGCGGGCGATGGAGATCCCGGTTTCCGGGGAGATATGAAAAGGAATATAAAAACGAACCCAAACATTACCTGTGAGATGCCACGCCATAGCGTGGTATGGTGCCCATGGTCGGATCTATCTACGAACGTGCCTACAGGGAGTCGCTCGACGATCCCGGGGCTTTCTGGGGGAGGGCGGCGGAGGATGTCCACTGGTTCAGACCGTGGGATCGTGTGCTGGACGACTCCGGTTCCCCCTTTTACCGGTGGTTTGCCGGTGGCCAGGTCAACAGCTGCTACAACGCCCTCGACCTCCATGTCGCGCGGGGCTATGGAAACCAGACGGCGCTGGTGTACGACAGCCCGGTCACCGGCACCGTCGCCTCCTTCTCCTACGCCGACCTGCGAGAGAAGGTCGCCCGGTTTGCCGGGGGCCTCACCGATCTCGGGGTGGGCCGGGGCGACCGGGTGGTCATCTACATGCCCATGGTGCCGGAGGCGGTGGTGGCCATGCTGGCCTGCGCACGGATCGGGGCGATCCATTCGGTGGTGTTCGGGGGGTTCGCCGCCCACGAGCTTGCCACGCGGATCCGGGATGCCCGCCCTCGCGTGATCATCTCCGCGTCCTGCGGGATCGAGGTCAACAGGATCATCCACTACAAACCGCTGCTCGACCGCGCGATCGAACTCTCCCCGCATAAACCCGAACGCTGCATCATCCTCCAGCGGCCTGAGCTGGAGGTGCCGCTCCTGAAAGGGCGCGATCTCGACTGGGACGAGGTACGGGACAGCCCGAAGGCGGATTGCGTCCCCGTGGAGGCCACCGATCCTCTCTACATCCTCTACACCTCCGGCACCACCGGCGTGCCCAAAGGGGTCGTGCGAGACAACGGCGGGCATCTCGTCGCCCTCAAGTGGAGCATGCGCAATCTCTACGGCGTCGGGGAGGGCGATGTCTTCTGGGCCGCCTCCGATATCGGGTGGGTGGTCGGGCACTCGTACATCGTCTATGCTCCGCTGTTTCATCGCTGCACCTCCATCCTCTACGAGGGTAAATCCGTGGGCACCCCCGATCCGGGGGCATTCTGGCGGGTGATCGAGGAGCACGGAGTGCACGTCCTCTTCACCGCCCCCACCGCATTCCGGGCCATCCGGCGGGAGGACCCGGAGGGGATCCATCTCGGGCGCTATCGGCTGGATGCCTTCAGGGCGCTCTTTTTAGCAGGGGAACGCTGCGACCCCGAGACACTGCACTGGGCGGAGGACCGCCTCAATGTTCCGGTTATCGACCACTGGTGGCAGACCGAGACCGGATGGGCGATAGGGGCAAACCCCCTCGGCCTCGAACTCTTCCCTACAAAGCCCGGGTCCTGCACCAAGCCCATGCCCGGCTACGACATCCGGATCCTCGACGATGCAGGATCCGAGCTCCCCCCGAACCGCACCGGCACCATCGTGATCAAACTCCCCCTTCCCCCCGGATGCTTTCCTTCGCTCTGGCAGGATGATGCCGGGTTCGTGGCCACCTACCTTGCCGCCTACCCGGGCTATTACCTGACCTCGGATGCCGGCTTTGTCGACGAGGACGGCTACCTCTGGATCATGGGCCGCACCGACGACATCATCAACGTCTCCGGCCACCGGATCTCCACGGGCGCCATCGAGGAGGTCCTCGCCTCCCATCCGGATGTGGCGGAGTGCGCCGTGGCAGGGGTGGACGATCCGGTCAAGGGGGAGGTGCCGCTGGGGTTTGTGGTGCTCAAGGCGGGAGTCGACCACGATCCCGACGAGGTCGTCGCCGGGCTCGTACGGCTGGTCCGTGAGCGTATCGGGCCGATCGCGGTGTTCAAGAAGGCGGTGGTGGTCCGGCGGCTTCCCAAGACGCGGTCGGGCAAAATCCTGCGGGGCACCATGAAGAAGATCGCCGACGGCACCCCGTTTGCCGTGCCGGCCACCATCGACGACCCGGCGGTGCTCGACGAGATCGCCCTGGCCCTCAAAAACCTCGGGCATCCCCAACCATCGGTGGCCTGATCCGGGGTATCTGCTGATTTCTCAAAGAAGAGGGAGGGGATCAGCGCTTCGATCCGCCGTCGTAGCAAAAGAGCAGCTCGGTCACCCGGCGGACGTCCTCCCCGTCGGTGCGCGCCAGCGCAAGGTAGTGGTCAAAGACCTGGTCGGTGACCACGTGCAGCCCGGGCTTGTACGTATCGGCGTGCATCATCAGGTCGAAGGACCGGGCCTCGCTCTCGGTGAGGTGGAGGCTGCGGTACTCTCCCCTGTGGGGCATGTAGGTGGGGTTCTCCTCGCGGGGCGTGGCCAGCACCAGCTCGGCGAGCGGGGTGCGGGGGATGGGCTCGGCGATGGAGATGAAGATGTCGTCGAGGGGGTTGGCGGCGATGAAGTCCTTGGTGGCTTCGAAGTCCTCCGCCGTCTCGGTGGGGTAGCCCACGATGAAGCTCCCCGCCGGGTGCAGGTTGTGGGCCCGGCACTGCTCGACGGCGTCTTCTGCCTGGGCCACCGTGGCCCCCTTGCCCATCTGGCGGAGGATGCGGTCGCTGCCCGACTCAAGCCCGAAGAAGATCCAGCCGATGGTGTAGGCGCGGATGGCCTCCAGAATCTCGTCGTTGATGCAGTCCACCCTGATGTCGGGTGCAGAGACGTTGTTCGGCCCCATCACCTCGGCGAGGGCGGCGAGCAGCTCGATGACCGCGTCGTTGTCGATCGACCCGTCGAACTGAAACAGCGATCCCGTGCCGCCTGAGATGGAGATACGCCTCGCTCCTTTCGCACGGAACGCCTTCACCTCCTCGACGATGCGGTCGATCTCCCTGCTGCGTATGGATCTGCCGAAGAACCGGGGCACCTGGCAGAAGGTGCAGGCCCCGATGCACCCGCGGTGCGTCTCGATGTAGACGTTCGCCCCCCGGATGCTCTGGTCGGCGATTTCGTCGGGGATGAGGGGCAGGGGGTGCTCAATGGATGCCATCGGCGCCCGGGGCCGCACCACGACCTCGCCGCCCTCCGTATAGGCCACGCCTGCCGTCTCCCCGATGGGGACGCCGGCGGCGAGATCGCGCACCGTATGCTCGCCTTCGCCCACCACCACGGCGTCCGGGGCGAGCTCGCCGAGGACGATCTCGGGGTACGCGGAGACCGGCCCTCCCACCATGCATAGTCCCCCCGCTTCCCGGTGGCGGGCGATAAATGTCCTGATATCCGGATCGAGGAGGTGCTGGGTGGAGTAGAGGCTCAGGAACACCATCTCATCGGGCGCGGCGCTGCAGTGCGTGGTGAGGGAGACCTCGTGGCCGGCATCCCGCAGCACACCCCCGATGAGCATGGCGCCGTAGGTGTACATCTCCGGTGAGATCACTGCACAGCGCATTACCAAGTATCGGTCAGCGCTGGTCTTGAAGAATACGGTTATTCCGCATCCCGCCCACCCGGTCTGCGTAGGCGTGGGTGAGGGAGGCGAGCAGGACGGCGGCCGCGGCGGTAGCGGCCAGGATGATCCAGTGCTCCGCCCCGATGGCGCCGATTGCAAGCCGGACGATGAGGTTGAGGGGGTTTGCGGGAAGGGCCAGGACGAGCAGGATGACCACCACTATCCCTGTGGAGAAGATGAACTGCGCACTGGTCCGTTCCCGGTAGTGCAGGGCGCAGAAAGCCCCGATGAGGATGAGGATCAGGGAGCCGGCGGTGACGTGGAGGAGGATGGGGACGGCGTTCTGGACGACGATGCCGTTCGCGGCCAGCAGGAGCAGCCAGGCGGCCGCCTGCACGGGCACCAGGACGAGACATGCGGCGATCTTTCCCCAGAGCATCGCTCCGAAGGTGACCGGGGTGGCCATCAGGGTCTCCAGCGTCCCGTGCTGGTACTCCTCGGTGATCAGATCGATGATCAGGGCGGCGGAGATGATGGCGGGCATGAAGACCAGCAGCGGGATGAGCAGCCCGAAGACGAACTCGTAGAAGTTCTCCCCGCCCGCGGACGGTGGAATGGCGACCGCCACCGGCTCCATGGTGAGGCGGTCCGTCCGCAGATCCCGCAGCTGCTCCTCGTAGTCGAGCAATACATCCTTGATCTTGACATTGACCACCGTCGCCTGGATATCGTTCTGGATGGTGTAGAGGGTGATCTTGACCGGCTCAACCGCGTCGGGCGGGGTCGCCGGCACCCAGATCACGGCGTTCAGCTTGCGCTCTTTCAGGGCAGCAACGGCGGTGGAGAGATCCATGGGGTAGACCCTGAAATCCCGGCTCTCTTCGAGGAGCTCCCGCAGAACCGAATCGGTGCCGGTGTAGCCCACGGCGTAGCGCGTGCCGGAGAACCCGGCCACCGCATCGGGGTCGTAGAGGGTGGCCAGCCCCACCATGAGAAACGAGGAGAACATGGCGATGAAGAGCTGCAGGAGCACGGCAAAGACGATGGTCCGCTCATTGGCAAGGCCGCGCAGTTCCTTTCGGGCGATGAGGGTGACGTGCCGCAGGTTCATCCCGACCACCCCAGGATCACGAAACTGTTGTAGAGGCTGTGCACCAGGCTCGCCGCAAGGAGGCCGGGGAGGAGGGCACGCCTGCCCCCGAGCTTGACAGCGGCGCCGGTGATGGCGATCCCGATGAAGTGCAGGGAGAGGGGGAGCCAGAGCACCTGCAGGCTGGAAAAGAGCACCGCCCCGAAGACCGACTCCGAGATCTGGGCGAGTGTGGCCAGCAGCAGGGTCTTCTCCCCTACCAGAAAACCGAGAGCGATGGCGGCGCCGAGGGTGGCCAGCCGCGGCCAGGTGAGCAGTCCCGGCGATTTGCGGGCGAGGGCGTAGAGGGAAAGCGCCTTAGCGCACTCCTCCACGAACGCCGCCCCCAGCAGCAGGGTGACGAGGGAGAAGGGCATGGGCAGGTTGAAGAGCAGCACGAGGAGCATCAGCTGGGCCATGAAGACGAAGGGGATGGTGCAGGCGGCCGCCAGAAACACGGAGAGGTGGGGGCGTGCGGTGGAGAGGGCGCTTCCGATGAACGCACGCACGGTGGAGAGCAGGCGGGTGTGGGTAAACAGCCGCTCTTCGGTGAAGTTCGCCGTGCAGAGGGCGAAGAGGACGGCGCTGGTGAGCCAGAAGAGGGAGGTGGCGTAGAGGTACTCCATGGCCCCGAACCCCTCCCCCTGCACCTGCAGGACGATCAGGGTCAGGGGCGAGATGAGGCTGATCACGTGCACGTTGGCAAAGATGCTGGGAAAGAAGAGATAGGAGGTGGCCACGGTGGAGAAGAAGATGGAGAGAAAGGAGAGCTCCTTGAAGCTGCGGGCCACCATCCCGATGAAGAGGGCGAAGGCGAGGAAGAAGAGGATCACCGGGAGGAGGGGGAGCATGATCGCCGGGGGTGCGCCGTTCGCGAGGGTGAGGAGCAGGGAGATGGCCAGCATCAGGATCAGGTAGGGCAGTGCCTTGCCGGCGATGATCTGTGCGGGCCGGGCGGGCGTGGTGAGCAGGATCTCAGCCTTCCGGTCCACCCGCTCGTTCATGATGCTCATCATGAAAAACTGGGAGGTGAAGTAGAGGGGGAAGATGAACACGAAGATGAGGACGATGGAGTCGAAGGGCAGCGGCGGGGAGAGCTGCGAGGGGGTCTTGAAGGCGAGGTCGGAGGGATCACTGGAGAGCACGTCCGCATACCGGGATACCTGCGGGTCCTCGGCGGCACCGGCGACGAGCTCGCTGCGCAGGTCGTCGGCGGAGAGGTCGAGGGAGGCCGAGGGGGTGGCCACCGCCTCCACACTTCCCTCGGGGACCGGTGGGGTGCCTCGACGGGGAACGGCGCCGACCGCCTGCCCCTGCTGGGTGGCCAAAAAGTCGAGTTCTGATTTCACGGGGATTTCATCGATCCAGAGGGGGTAGGCGGCGAAGAGGTCCTCCTGCGTGGTGTAGACCCAGGTCTCGTAGCGGGCATAGTCCCGGGCAAAGGCGGCGAGCGCCGCCCGTCCCCGGTCCGTGTCCGCGGCGGCGATCCGGCCCCCGGCAACCACCAGATCCACCGGTCCCCCGCCGGTGCGAAGGGCGTCTGCACTGTCGAGGGTGACCTGGAAGCGGGGGTCTTCGGCGATCACCGCGGCGAGGTCGGGGCTGTCGGTGACCATCGCGTACATCCCGTCCTGGAGGTGCACGCCGCGCTGCTGGGCGAACCCGGTGGCCAGGATGAGGAAGACGAAAAGGAGTGCGGCAAGAGGGAGCACATTCCTGCCCATGGTCGTCAGTGAACGCTTCACTTCCCAGCGGGAAATGGTGAGGATCGCGGAAATTGCCTCGTGCATCGCTGCTGAATGGTTCGGCTTTCTCGTATAAAGCGTTATACAAATCCTCGAATGACGATACCAGCCCGATACTGCGGCGATTTCTCCCCGTCTCCCCGTTGGGGGTACCGGTTGTTTCCGAACAGTTATCTGAGCACTTCGCCGATGGTACAGCACGGTGACAATTGCCATGATCCACGCCCGCTCGCTTGTCAAACAGTACGACGGTTTTCGCGCACTCGATGGAGTCAGCTTCGACCTGGAGGACCACGGGATCTTCGGGGTCATCGGGCACAACGGTGCGGGGAAGACGACCCTTCTCAAGATCATGGCAGGACTCCTCGCTCCCGATTCCGGCACGCTCTTCCTCGACGGCATCGATGTCCTGAAACACCCCGCGGCCCTGAAAGCACGCCTCGGCTACCTGCCCGAGGAGTCGAGGCTCTATGAGACGATGACCGTGGAGGACTACCTCTCGTTCTTCGGCGAGATCTACGGGCTCGACCGGGCCGCCATCGAAGACCGCCGCGAGCGCCTGCTTTCCTCCCTCGCCCTCGAGCCGGAAGGCAAAAAGATCGGCGAGCTCTCCAAGGGCATGCGCCGCAAGGTGGCCATCGCCCGCTCCCTCATCCACGACCCGGCGGTGCTGGTCTACGACGAGCCCACCTCGGGACTCGATCCCATGACCTCCCGCTACATCGGGGAGTATCTGCGATCCTTGCGCGACCGCCAGCACAAGACCGTCATCCTCTCCGCCCACAACCTCTACCAGGTGGAGGAGATCTGCGACCGGGTGATGATTATGCGGCGGGGCAGGACCGAGGCCTTCGGCACCATGGAGGAGCTGCGGGAGGTCTTCGGCTCCATCCGCTACCAGGTCTACTTTGCCATCGGCGACCCCGGCCGGCTTGCAGGGGTGCTCGACTGCACCCCCGACCACGGCCTCTACGTCACCTCCGTGCACGAGATCGGTGCCCTCAACGAGGTGACCGCCTGCATCGGCGGCGCGGGGGGCACGGTGAGAAGGATCGAGTCGCAGTACCCCTCCCTCGAGGAGATGCTCGTAAAAATCGGGAAATAGTCCTTCGTGCGGGAGGGATAAATTATATATTTTTGAATGCATATATGAGAAGTGCAATTAAAATTGCATCAAAACCAATCCTCAAATGAAGGGGGAATCTGCACGGCCTCCCCCTTCTTCGTTTCACTGCTGTTTTGTCGATATTTTTACCCGTTCGCCCGCCCGCAGATATGCATCAAATACGGTATCTGGTAACAGGATGGAGGTATCGGGTTCACATTTTTACCTCTGTTGTGACAGGCCAGTTCCGGCGACCCTGCGCCCCTCTGTACGGCACGGCCGCACGTCTCTCCGGTCGACCATGAAACGAAAGAGCAATACAAAAGAATAGCGGGCCTGAAGGGATTTGAACCCCTGGCCTACGGATTAAGAGTCCGTCGCTCTTCCTGACTAAGCTACAGGCCCCGAATTGCCTAATAACATGGTAGATATTTGGAAATAAACGTTTTGGATTGCCTTAATAATATGAGAGATACTACCTCTGTACGCATGGCAGATTCGCCGCCGGCAGGGCCCCCCGATAGAATACAATATCTCATTCTCGGCTGCGGGAGCATCGGGTACAACGTCATTGACGCCCTGATGAAGGAAACCGACCAGATCATGATCATCGACCACGACGAAAAAAGGGTCGAGGATCTGCGCGACCAGAAGTTCGATGCGATCACGCGGGAGATGGAGGACCCGAAAGTCTTTGAGGGGATCCCTGCGCCCGAGGTGGTGTTCGTCCTGAGCAACCAGAAGGACGCAAACCTCGCCGCCGTCAGGCGCGCCGCAGAACGATATCCAGGCTCCTACATCATCGCCCGCGCCGTGGACCCCATGAGCGTCCATCTGCTCGAGCAGGCGGGCGCCGACATCGTCATTTACCCCCAGGAGGTCATCGCCCGGAACGCCATCCACAATATTCGCAAACTCCATTCCTCCCGGCAGGCGCGGCGGCTTTATTCCCTGCTGGACGAGTGGGAGGGCACGATGGGCATCGTCACCCACACCAATCCGGACCCCGATTCCATCTCCAGCGCCATGGCGCTGTGCGCCATCGCCAGGGAGGCGAGCGAGGGGAAACTGGTCTGCCGCATCTTTTTCGACGGCAACATCGGCCACCAGGAGAACCGGGCTTTCGTCAACCTTTTCGATATCAAGATGGAGCGGATCACGCCTGAGGCGCTCAATGATTGCGATTACCTTGCCCTCGTGGACTCCTCCGTCCCCGGCGTGAACAACGGGCTCGAGAGGGCCACGCCGGTCAACATCATCATCGACCACCACCGCAACGGCGAGATGGCCCCAAACGCCGACTTCGTGGATATCCGGCCGGGCGTGGGGGCCACGGCGAGCATTCTCACCCAGTACCTGCAGGAGCTCAACCTGCCCTTTGAGACGGCGGTGGCCACCGCTCTCCTCTACGGCATCAAGGCCGACACCCGTGACTTCTCCCGCAACACCACGCCCCAGGACCTCAACTACGCCGCCTTCCTCCTCCCCCTCACCGACAGCGAGCTGTTGGGCCGGATCACCTCCCCCTCCATCTCCCAGGAGACCCTGGAGGTGCTGGGCAACGCCATCCGCAACCGCAGGATCCGGAGCGGCTACCTCTTCTCCAACGTCGGCTACATCAGGAACCGCGACGCTGTCCCCCAGGCCGCCGACCTGCTCATCAACCTGGAGGGGGTGAACACGGCGGTGGTCTACGGTATCGGCGACCGCCGGATCACCATCTCGGCCCGGAACAGGGACATCAGGCTGCACATCGGCAACGTGATGGCCGAGGCGTTCGGGGACATCGGCGATGCGGGGGGGCACGCCACCATGGCGGCGGCGGTGATCCCCCTCTCCTACTTCTCCATGGTACGGAACAAGGACGAACTCCTCTCCCTGGTCATCGAGCCGATTTTGCACAAGTTCATGGAGATCGTGGGGCTCGAAGACGAGGAGAACAATGAAGTTTGAAGACTGGGAACCACTCTATACCGAAATTCTCGACTATTTTGCGTTTGACCGTGAAGATGACGAGCAGGCAGCACTGGTGCTCGCTGATCTCGCGAACCGCGACGATCTCGCCCTGCTCGAGGCATGCTGCCGCGGCGCCGACGTGACCGTGTGCGGCAACGCCCCCCGCCTCAGGCAGGAGCTCGACCTCGTGCACGGCACGGTCTTCGCCGCCGATGCGGCAGCAGAGGTGCTCTTCTCCCGCGGCATCAGGCCGGATGCGGTCTTCACCGACCTCGACGGCGCTACCGACTGTTTTCTGGAGATGAACCGGGAGGGCACCATCATGGTGGTGCACGCCCATGGGGACAACATCCCCCTCCTGCGCCTCTGGGTGCCGAAGTTTGAGGGCCCGCTGGTGGCCACCACCCAGGCCCGGCCCCTTGCGACGGTCCATAACTTCGGGGGCTTCACCGACGGCGACCGGGCGGTCTTTGCCGCCGACGCCCTCGGAGCCGCCTCGGTCACCCTGCTCGGCTTCGACCTCGACGACAGTTCGGTCGACCCGGTCAAACGGGGCAAACTCGCCTGGGCCCGCACCCTGCTCAAAGCGATCGGCTATGACCTCTGAGGCCATCATCCTCGACGGCTACGTCGACGAGCCGGCCTGCTTCGGCGTCCCGCCCTACATCTCGCCCTACGTGCGCTACGTCGCCGGGGTGCTCGGGGAACGAGGCTTTTCCGTGAATTACTGCACCATCGACCAGGTGCGCGCCGACCCCGCGTGGTTTGCCCGGCTCGATGCCGCCGCCCTCGTGGTCGTGATCGCCGGGATGACGGTGCCCGGCAAATACCTGGGGGGGACGCCCCCTACCCTTGCCGAGATCCGCCAGATCGGCACCCTGCTCCGCCGCCCGCAGCTGCTGCTCGGCGGGCCGATCACCTTCGGCTATGCACCAGGGGGCGGCTCGGCCGCGTTCAGGCAGGCCTTTTCGGGCTTCGACGCCCTCCTCACGGGCGAGATCGCCGCCGCACTCGCCGCCTTCCTCGACGAGGGAGAGCCCGCAGGATCGCTGGACTACGCGGCCCTCGACCGCTGGAGCGTGAGCGGCGCCGGGATCATCGGCCAGCACCCCTCCTTTCCCCACGTGATGTGCGAGCTGGAGACGGCGCGGGGCTGCTCCCGGGCGGTGGTGGGCGGGTGCTCGTTCTGCACCGAACCGCTCTACGGCATGCCCCGCTACCGGGACGCCGCAGGCGTGATCGCCGAGGTGGCGGCCCTCGCCGACCACGGGGCACGCCACTTCCGGCTGGGCAGGCAGCCCGACCTGCTCACCTTCGGGACGGGCGGAGGAGAGTTTCCCCGGCCCCGGCCCGACCTGCTGGAGCGGCTGTTTGCCGGCATCAGGGATGCGGCGCCCGATCTCCTGACCCTGCACATCGACAACATCAACCCGGGCACCATCGCTCACCATGAGGAGTCGGCGCGGGAAGCCCTCTGCGTCATCACGGAGTACCACACTCCCGGCGACGTGGCCGCGTTTGGGATGGAGACCGCGGACCCCGTGGTGATCGAGGCCAACAACCTCAAGGCCTCCCCCGAAGAGGTGATGCGGGCCATCGAGATCGTCAACGAGGTGGGAGCACGGCGCCGCGAGGGGGTCCCCGACCTCCTCCCGGGCTTAAACTTCATCATCGGCCTCGCCGGGGAGACCGGGGCGACCTTCGATCGCAACGAGGCATTTTTACAGGAGGTGCTCGCCCGCAACCTCCTGGTGCGCCGGGTCAACATCCGCCAGCTGATGCCCTTCGAGGGGACGCCGGCGTTCTCGGACCACACCCTGGGGAAGCATACGGCGGCTTTTCGGCGGTTCAAGGAGCACGTGCGCACACACTTCGACCTGCCCATGCTCAGGCGCCTCTTCCCGGCAGGCACGGTGCTCAAACGGGTGATCATCGAGCAGGAGGGAGCGCTCTCCTTCGGGCGCCAGATGGGCTCCTACCCCATCCTGGTGGGTATCCCCCTGCCCATGGAACGGGGGGCGGTCATCGATGCGGTGGTGGTCGACTGGGGCATGCGTTCGGTCACCGCCCTTCCCTGCCCGGTGGACATCAACCACCTCCCGGTGGCGGCGCTCCGCTGGATCCCGGGGGTGGGCAGAGCTCGTGCCGGGGCCATCGCCGCCCGCCGCCCGTTTGCAGGCCTCGAGGAGTTCGTTGCGGTGGCGGGCACCACCCCGCTCGACAGGGTGCTGGCCTTCAGACCTCTTTGAGCTCCATCACCCGCAGGATGTCGGTGCGGGTGACGATGCCCACCAGCGCCTCTCCGTCCACGATGGGGATGCGGCCGATGTTTTTCACCGACATGATCTGCAGCGCCTCGATGAGCGGGGAGCGGGGTTTGAGGGTGATCGGGGATTTGGTCATGATATCGCCCACCCTGAGCGCCTCCCGGTCCTGCTCCGGCACCGAGTGCACATCGGAGAGGGTCACCATGCCGGTGAGCCGGTTGTGTTCTACGACCGGGAAGCCGAGGTGGTGGGAGGAGTACATCATATCGATGGCGTCCTGGACGGGGAGATCGGGGGGCACCGTCACCACCGGACTGCTCATGGCGTCGGCGATGGTGACGTCCTGGAGGAGGACGTTGTAGCGCATCATGGTGGACTCCGAGTTCGCCCCGATGTAGATGAAGAAGGCGATGATGATCAGGATCGGATTGAAGAGGAAAAATCCGACGATCCCGAATAACACTGCGAACGCTTTGCCGAAATCGGCGGCGATCTTGGTGGCGCGGTTGAGGGGCATCCGTGTTGCCAGCCATGCCCGCAGCACCCTCCCCCCGTCCATGGGAAAGGCGGGGAGCAGGTTGAAGGCGAAGAGGATGATGTTGAGCAGGCCCAGGTAGCCGAAGATGAAGAAGAACAGGCCGGCGACGGGAGGGTTCGGGATGAAGTTGACACCTGCAATGGCGATGGCGCTGCAGACGAGGCCGATGGCGAAACTGGTGAGGGGGCCGGCGAGCGCCATGGGCAGCTCCACCCGGGGGTCGGGGATGCCCTCCTCCATGGACGCCACCCCGCCCAGGATGAGCAGGGTGATGCTGCGGATCTTGATCCCTTTTGAGCGGGCGACGAGGGAGTGAGCGAGCTCGTGGACGAAGACCCCGAGAAAGAGGCCCAGGGCGACGATGGCGCCCAGGATGTAGGGCATGAATCCCATGGTGACAAGGGCCAGAAAGTCCGCCGGTTGTTCGGTCAGATTGATGCCGAAGGCACCGGCGATGAGCTCGGCGGTGATCTCGATCTGGCTGCCGATAATCCACGCAAAAAGGGGGATGACCAGGAGAAACGTCCAGTGGAGGCGTACGGGGATATCGAAAATGGTTCCTATCTGCACGGAGCCTTCCATGGGGGAATGATTATTTTTTTACCTTTTAAGTGTATACCTTCAAACGATTACGATGAAAACTCAGATTACCGACCTTTTCGGCATGCAGGTCTACACTGACAAGGCAGTTTTGGTGGGGGAGATCGACGACGTGGTGGTGGACGTCGATGGCAAGAAGATCGATTCTCTCGCGGTGAGCAATATCAATCCCGAACTGATGGATCTCAAGGGATTCAAGGGCCTTCGTATTCCCTACCGGATCATCATTGCGATCGGCGATGTCGTCATTATACGCCACCTCACCGGTGCGTTCGGCAGGATGAAAGAGGAGTAGGGGGGCGTCCCGGTCTCGTTCTGCGGTGTGCTTCATGGCGAACATACTTTTTTGACGGCGTGTTCCATGCAGCAACGGGAACTCTTCAGCTCCCTTGCCATGGTCCCGCCGATCATGGTGAGGCTCGACGGACGCGCCTTTTACCGGCTCTCCCGCAGCCTTGGCCTCGAAAAGCCCTTCGACCGGGGGTTTTGCGAGGCGATGTGCGCCGTCTGCCGCGCGCTCTTGCGGGAGAGCGGGCTTGCGCCCGTGTTCGCCTATACCTTTTCCGATGAAATCAGCCTCTATTTTGCGGACCTTCCCTTCCGTGGGCGGGTGGAGAAGATCGATTCGGTCTGCGCAAGTTATGCGGCGAGCGCGCTCTCCATCGCCCTCGGGTGCCGCCGGCCGCTCGCCTTCGATGCCCGGGTGATCGCCATGACCCCGGATGCGGTCGCCGGCTACCTTGCATGGCGCCAGCAGGAAGCCTGGCGCAACCATATCAACGCCTACTGCCAGCAGGCGCTTATCAGCGAGGGAATGAGCGCGCGGGAGGCGGCCGCAGCGCTGAAGGGCAAACCCTCGGCCGAGCTCCACGAGCTGATGTTTTCCCGGGGAGTCAACCTCGCGCACACCCCCGCGTGGCAGCGGCGGGGGGTGCTCGTCGCCCGCGAGGTGGTGGAAAGGGCGGGCTACAACCCGGTCACCGGAGAAGAGGTGGAGGCGGCGCGGACCGTCGTCCGGGTGATGGCGGACCTCCCCCTCTTTTCCGATCCCGAAGGGGAGGCCCTGGTCAGGTCACTGATCGGGGGCGCGTGAGACGGCCATCGCCATGGTGATGCCCTCCACGTCCCACTCTTTTTCAAGTTCGGCGGCAGTGCCACCCGTCGCCTCGCCCGGCCTGTGCAGGGATAACGACGAAGCCCTGACCTCCTGCATGATGAAGTCCTGCCAGTCGCCGGCGAGAAGGTCCCTCACGCGTGCGTCGTCGACGGCCACTTCGACGGTGATATAGTCCTCCACGCGGAGGTCGAGCTGGCGGCGCATCTCCTGCAGCCTGCGGATCACTTCCCGGGCGTAGCCCTCCGCCTCCAGGTTATCGTCGAGGGCCACGTCCACGTAGACGGTGGCGTTGCCGTCCATGGGGGCGGCAAAGACCTCCTCGGGGAGCTTTTCTTCGAAGGTGACGTGGGCATTGGTGATGGTGTAGACGGCATCGCCCTCGCCCACCGTCGCCTCACCCTTCTTCTCGAGGGTGAGTTTCAGGAGGTTGCCGTCCGCCTGCTCGATGAGCGCTTTGACCTTCGGGCCCTCCTTGCCGAATGACGGGCCGATGCCTCGCATCACCGGCTCCGCGCGCCAGCCGATGCGCTCCCAGCGGCCCCGCACCACCTCGACGCGGCGGGTGTTGGCGCGGGCTCTGCACAGGTCGCGGAGCTCCTCGATGGCATCGGCCACCTCTTCGTCCCCGGTGACCACCACGGTCTGGGCGACCGGCCAGCGCAGTTTGCGTTTTCCGGCCTGGCGGGCGGTGGCCACGGCGTCGTCGAAGGCGCGCACGGTGTCCATCGCCTGCTCCAGTGCCGGTTCGACCAGGTGATCGTCGCCGGTGGTCCAGTCGAGCATGTGCACGCTCTCCGGGTCCCCCCCGGTGCGCAGGTTGCGGTAGATGACCTCGGTGATGTGGGGGGTGAAGGGGGCGAGCAGCTGCACCAGCCTGCGCATCACGTAGTACATCGTCTCGTAGGCGCTGGTCTTCTCGGGGGCGTCCTCCTCCAGCCACATCCGGGGACGGACCAGCTGTACGTACCAGCGGGAGATGTCCTCGAGGATGCAGTTGATAAGCCCCCTCGTCGCCCGGTGGAGCTGGTACTCCTGCAAATCCTCTTCGACGCTTGCGGCAAGGCTGCTGATGCGGGAGAGGATCCAGCGGTCCTCCACGGGCATCGTTTTGTGATGGGCGCGAACGTATTCGGCGTGCCACTGTCCGTCCTCCCCGCGTTCGGGGGCGAACCCGTCCAGGATCATGTAGGGGAGGGGGAAGCGGTAGACGTTCCAGAGAATGTTGACCGCCCGGTTGACGGTGTTCACGCTCTCCCAGTTGAACTTGAGGTCGTCCCAGGGGGCGTTCGCCGAGAGCAGGTAGAGGCGGAGCACGTCCACCCCGAACTTGGCGATGACCTCTTCGGGCGAGACCACGTTGCCGAAGCTCTTGCTCATCTTGCGCCCCTCGGCGTCGAGGGCAAAGCCGTGCATCAGCACGCTTTTGTAGGGGGCGCGGTCGAAGGCGATGGTGGAGGCCCCCAGCTGGGAGTAGAACCAGCCGCGGGTCTGGTCCTGCCCCTCGGTGATGAAGTCGGCGGGCCAGAGCGCTTCGAACTCCCCGCGCCGGCGGGGGAATCCCAGGGTGGCCCACGAGGCGTTGGCGGAGTCGAACCAGACGTCGAAGATGTCCTCCACCCGGTGCATGACCCCGCCGCAGGCGCAGGGGACGCAGATTTCGTCCACGTAAGGCCGGTGCGGGTCCTCGAGGCCGGCGCCGCTCGCTTCTTCGAGCTCGGCGATGGTGCCGAAGACCCGGCGGGCGTCGCAGGCATCGCATACCCAGACCGGGATGGGGATGCCCCAGTAGCGCTGCCGGGAGATGCACCAGTCGCGGGCGTCGGCCACAAAGTCATGGAACCGCGCCGATCCAGCCCAGTCGGGGTACCAGGCGACCTCGCCGATCTCTTCGAGCATCTTTTCCCTGATCTCGGGGATGGCCAGAAACCACTGCTCGGTGGCCCGGTAGATGATGGGCATCTTGCAGCGCCAGCAGTGGCCGTAGCGGTGGACGATAGTCTCCCGGGCGAGGAGATATCCCCCGAGGGCCTCGAGCACCTCTTCGTTGGCGTCCCGCACGGAGAGCCCCTCGAAGACCCCTGCCTGTGCCGTAAACCGCCCGTCGCCGCCGACCGGGCAGAAGACCTCCAGTCCCTCGGCGATGCCCAGCAGGTAGTCGTCCCACCCGTGGCCCGGGGCGATGTGCACCATCCCGGTGTTCTCCATTTCCACGAATCCGGCGGCCACCACCCGGTGGGCGATCTCCTTCTGGGCGGGGACGGCACCGGCGAGCGGGGAATCGTAGGTGATCCCCACAAGGTCGCTTCCCGGGTGCGTCTCGAGCACGGTGTAGTCCTGGTAGCGGCCTTTGCGCAGCACGCTTTCCACCAGTTCTTCGGCGATCCAGAGGATCTCCTCCGCGCCGTCCCTGACCGCCTTCACCCGGGCATAGGTGAAGTTCTCGTCCACCGCCACGCCGACGTTGGCGGGCAGGGTCCACGGGGTGGTGGTCCAGATGACCAGGTACTCGCTGTCACGACCGCGGATGGGGAACTTGACGAAGATTGAGGGATCCGCTTCGTCCCAGTACTCCACCTCCGAGTCGGCGATGGCGGTCTCGCAGCGGGGGCACCAGTTCACCACCCGGTGCCCGCGCTCTAAGAGGCCCTTCTCCTCGGCCTTCTGGAGCACCCACCATGCGGACTCGATATACTCCTCGGAGACGGTCTGGTAGGGGTCCTCGAAATCGAGCCAGACGCCGAGCTGTTTGAACTGCTCGCTCATGATGTCCTTGTGATCGAGGGCGAATCTCTTGCAGCGTTCGATGAATTCGGCGATCCCGTAGTCTTCGATGTCTTTTTTGGAGGTGAACCCCAGCTCGTGCTCCACCCGCACCTCGATGGGCAGGCCGTGCATGTCGTAGCCGGCGCGGTCGATGACATTTCGCCCCCGCATCCGCTCCACCCGCAGGATGGCATCCTTGATGATCTTGTTCCAGGCGGTGCCCAGGTGGATGTGGCCCGTGGTGTAGGGCGGCCCGTCGACGAAAAAGAACGGTTTGCCTTCCTTCCGAAGACCTTTCACCTTCTGGTAGGTCTCCTCGTCGTCCCAGTACTGCCTGACCTCTGCCTCGACGTCCTGTGCGCTATAGCTGCTGGTGACCTCTTTCACCTTGATCCCTCAAATCTAAGTATAAATTGGGCGTGTGAAAGGCAAAAGTATTTGTGAGCCTCATGCGGGGGTTTGCCCGCCTATCCGCGCGGCTCCGGACCGTTTCCTGCACGGCCCCGTCCCGTGCGATTCATTTTTATATTACTATTAAAATAAAAAAGGCCTGACTCTTCTTCGACGAGTGCCCGGCAAGGTGGCATGCGGAGAGGACGGTGGGTGGCATGACGGGACCATCGCCATTGATGCGGCTGCAGGTGCATCTCTTCTCCATTACCGCCGGGGTGCTTTTCGGGACCGGGCTCTGTGTTTACGGGTGGTGCGGGACAGTGGGAGCCGGCGCGGTCACCGTGGCCATGACCTTTTTCGTCGACTATATCATCCTTTCCCGCCTGCATACGGGCGGCAGCACCCCATACCGCAATGTATTGACAGGCCTGCTCTGGCCGGGGGATGAGCGGTAGGTGCGTGCCGGTATCCGCTACAGGATTGCCCCGGGTATCCCTCACCTCACCGGGTAGCCGAATGCTGCCGTGCCTGCCTTCCCCAGGTCTTCTCCCAGCGCCATCCTCACCAGCTGGGTGATGTAGATGGGCTCGAGCCCCATCTCCCTGCACATCGTGCGCATGGTGGCGAGGCAGGCCGGGCAGATGAAGATGTACGCCTCGGCCCCCGCATCGATGGCGTCCTGGATGTTTTTGCGCTGGATCTCTATGACCCGATCGTGCTGGGAGTGGAGGATGGTCGATCCGCAACAGAGCCGGTATATGCCGGTGTACTTCCGGGCGAGCTCGACGGACCGCACCCCGACGAGATCGAAGATATCCCCGGTCCAGTCCGACCAGTTCTCGCCGTCACCGTGCTGGGGGGCGTAGTGGGTGGTGCACCCGCCCTGGAGGGCTACGTCCATGTGCAGCGGCGTGGCGGCGCCCGGGTGATCGCGCAGCCAGTTGCGGATGTAGGCCAGGATATGCACGGGGTGGAAGGGGACCTCGATACACTGCTGTGTGGCAAGGGTGGTGGCCACGTTGTAGCAGGCATCGTGGGTGAAGACGATCTCGTCGACCCCGAACGCCTCTGCGGCCCGGGCGAGGTTGGCGATGAAGGCGGGCAGGATTCGGAACGGCAGGGAGGCGCACCCCGGGTGCGTCTCGGCGAACCCGCAGAAGAAGTCGCCGCCCCCGATAATGGTGGCACCGTCGAACATCGCCCCGGAGAGAAACTCCTTCTGGGGCACGACCTCGTAGATGCCGCCCATCGAGATGAACGCCCCGCCCGGGGCTCCCCTGACCTCCGTGTACGGCTTATCTAGGCTGTCTGTCGCCGGGCGCACGTCTGCAGAGATGCCGAGCGCTCCGGCCTGCTCCTGCCGCCAGGAGATGAGGTCCCAGGGGTTGGCCCCGGTGGGGCAGTACTCGTTGCACGCCGCACAGGTGATGCAGAGGGTGAGGATGGGTGCCCCCCTCCCCCGGATCAGCTGTGATATCTCCTGTTTTGCCCGGTTTTCGTCGTAATTGATATAGGGGCATTCGGTGAGGCACTCACCCCTGCACCGTGAAAAATCACATTTTGCCAGATCAAATCCCACTCCCATCGCCTCGCAATGCCCGGGAAGGCGCGTTGATGAACAATATTCATCATTAAATATATAACCTCCCGGCGGCAGGACCGGCAGCCATATGCCTGACCTGATGTCACCCTCCACCGATGCAGATCGCGGTGATCGGGGCGGCGGAGTGCTCGCCCGAGGAAGCGGAGGCTGCCGGGACCATCGGCCACCTCATCGCCGGCAACCGGGAGGTGCTCTGCTGCGGCGGACGGGGCGGCGTGATGGAGGCGGCATGCCGGGGGGCGAAGGCCAACGGCGGGCTGACCGTGGGCGTCCTCCCGGGGACGGAGGACGGCAACCCCTATCTCGACGTCCACATACGGAGCAACCTGGGCCACGCCCGCAACGCCGTGCTGGTGGAGTCCGCGGATGCGGTGATCGCCGTCGGCGGGGGCTACGGCACCCTCTCCGAGATCGCCCTCGCGCTGAAAAACAGGATTCCGGTCTTCGGCTACCGGACGTGGGAGATCGAGGGGGTCTTTTCCTGCCAGACCTCCGAAGAGGCGGTCCTCATGGCAGTGCGCGCCGCACGCCTGTCTCCCCGGTCTCGTAGCCCCCCAGACGCTCCAGCACCCTGATGAATTCAGGCGAGGCGACGGCGTCGAAGAGGCGGGCCACCCGCTCGTCCTCCTCGATCACCGCCCGCCGGGCGACCAGCTCGTAGCGCTCGGTTCCCACCGGCACGAAGGCGAGATCGAGCGCTTTCGCCGCAGAATAGACGCACATCCCGGCGTCGGCCTCGCCGGTTTTGACGGAGAGGGCTACCGAGAGGTGCGTGGTCAGTTCACGGTCGTAGCCCTCGATGGCGGACGGATCGATGCCTTCTTCGCCCAGCAGGTGGTCGAGGAGCATCCGCGTGCCCGACCCCTTCTGGCGGTTGGCGAACCGCTGGCCGGGAAGGTCCTCGAGGCGCAAGCGTTCCCGTGAGACGATTCCCTGCTGGCGTTCGGCGACGCAGAGGAGGACCAGCTCCTCGCCGGGAAGGTACTTTTGCAGGTAGGGGATGTTGTAGTCGCCATCGGCGGCAAGGAGGTGCATGGGGGCGGCGTGGCACTCCTGCTTTTTGAGGGCCAGCACCCCGCCCATGCTCCCGGTGTGGGTGGAGTGCATGTCGATGCCCGAAGGCCGCACCAGGTCGGCCAGGTAGTCGAGGGCGGGGTCGTGGCTCCCGGTGACCAGCAGGGATTCCTGTGCGCCGGCGCGGGGCACCAGCAGGCGGGCCTCGATCTGATCGCCGGCGGCCACCCCCTCGAGGGTGCGATCGATTTGAGCATACGCGTTGGCCCGCACGGCGCTCATCTGCACCCCGGCTCCCCGGGAGAGCGGCACCGCCACCCACGACCCCCCGATGCGGCCTACCGAGAGGAGCACGAACTCGTCGGTGCCGATGTCCGACTGGAGGGTGGTGGTGAGGCGTGCGGAGACCTGCCCTGTCTCCGGCGGGACGAAGCCCCAGGCGTCCATCATGGGCCGCAGGATCTCCCGCAGGATGGTGAAGCAGGCGAGGGGGTAGCCGGGCATGCCGATCACCGGTTTGCCTTTTACCTTGCCCACGATCACCGGGCGCGCGGGCTTGATGGCCACCCCATGGATGAGCACCTCGCCGAGCTCGTCGATCACCGGTGCGGTAAAGTCGCGGGTGCCCTTGGACGAGCCGGCGGAGACGATCAGCAGGTCGTGCTCATCGATTGCGCTGCGGATCTGCTCTCTGATCACCTCCGGGTCGTCGGGGACGATGGGGTAGTGGGTGCACCGTGCGCCGAGTGCGGCGAGGTAGGCTGCGGCCATGTACATGTTGCTCTCCACCACCTGTCCTGGTGCAGGGCGCGTGCCCACGGGCACGAGCTCGGATCCCGTGGGGATGAGCCCCACCGAGAGGTCGAGCACCGGCACGGCGTCCACGCCGTACGCGGCCAGCGCCCCGATCTCGTGCGGACGGATGTGGTGGAGGGAGGGGAGGATCATCTCTGACTCGCCGATATCCTCTCCCACGGGGCGGATGTGCTGCCAGGGGCTCACCGCCGCCCGCACGGTGAAGGTGCCGTCCTCTTCCATGTGCACGTCCTCGATCATCACCACGGCGTCGTAGCCGGGAGGGACGACGTTGCCGGTGTTGACCCGTGCCGCGTCCCTGATCCGCACCGGGTTCTGTTCGCTCGCCCCGTGGGTGTCCCTGCTGCGCACGGCGATCCCGTCCATCGCCGAAAGATGGGTCTCGGGGACCGAGAACCGGGTGAAGATGGGGGCTGCGGTGATTTTCCCCGCCGCCTCCTGCAGGGGCACCGTGGTGGTCTGTGTCGGGGGGGCAAACTCCTCTCTGATGCGTGCCAGCGCCTCGTCGAGGGGGATGAGGGAGAGGTAGCGCTTCACCACAGCAGCACCTCCACGTCTTCGCCCTCCTCCAGCCCCTCGCGGCTGGCCGGCACCCGCACCACGCCGCTGCTCGCCGCAAGGGTGTTCAAGAGGCCCGATTTCCCGAAGAGCGGGGTGGCACCCCCCTCCCCGTCGAGGGCCACCCGCACGTAGTCCTCCCTTCCGCGGGCGGAGGGGATGTTCTGCGTGAGCCGGGCGGCGACCGTGCGCACCGCCCGGCTCTCGCCGGTCATGGCGGCCAGAAGGGGACCTGCGATGGCGATGAGCACCACGTAGGCGGAGGCCGGGTGGCCGGGAAGGCCGATGACCGGTGTCATCCCCACCCTGCCGACGATGGTCGGCTTGCCGGGGGCGATGGCTACGCCGTGGATGAGCACCTCGCCGGCGTCGGCGATGGTGGCTGCGCACATGTCCCGCTCGTCCTTCGAGCTCCCCCCGGAGAGGAGCACCAGGTCGCAGGCGGCGGTGGCGGCGGCGAGCGCCTCTTCAAGGGCCTTTCGCTCGTCGCGGATGATGCCGTAGCGCACCGGCTCGCCCCCGCGTTCGGTCACGAACCCGGCCGCAAGGGAGGTGTTGGCGTCGCGCACCTGCGCCGGCCCGGGCGTTGCGGTGACCGGCACCAGCTCGTTGCCGGTGGAGATGATCCCCACCCGCGGGCGGGCGGCGACCGGCACCTCCGCCACCCCCAGTGCGGCGAGCACGCCCAGGTCACGCGGCGAACACCGCCGTCCCACCTCCAGCACCACGGCGCCGGAGGCGAAGTCCTCGCCCCGGGCGATCAGGTTCTCGCCGGGCGCCGCGGGGCGGTGGACGAGTACTTCGTCGCCCACCGCTTCGGTATACTCTACCATCACCATGGCGTCGGCCCCCGGCGGCAGGATGCCCCCGGTGGGGACGTACATGCACTGCCCCGGAGCGACCGCCCGGTCCTCCGGCGACCCCATCGCCACCCGTCCTACGTTTTCGAGCATGGCGGGCATGGCCTCCCCGGCACCGGTGGTATCGGCGGCGATCACCGCGTAGCCGTCCACCACCGACCGGGTAAACCCGGGTACATCCTCCCCGGCGGTGATATCCCGGGCGAGCACCCGCCCGTAGGCGTCCTCAAGCGCCACCGTCTCGGCGGCGGTCCGCGGTGCGATGCGCCTCACCGTGGCCACGGCCTTCTCGACCGGGACCACTTCCAGAAAGAGTTTCATTTAAAGCAGCCCAGCTGGCAGCCCCTGATCTTGATCCGCGGGTCATGCCGGTTGCAGTAGCGGGCGATGTCCAGTTTGGGGATGCCGTATTTCTCGCAGATTGCAAACGCCTGTTCGCACCTGATCTCGGTGGTGATACCATATTCCTCGAACGCCTGTGTGATCTTTTCCTCGTCCATGTACAAAGAGATGCACGTGAAGGGAAATATCGTTTACCGTCGCCGAAAATGAACAAGATGTGCAACGCCCGGATCCGTGCCCGGGCAAGCGAAGCGTACAAGGGGACGGGAGATCAAGATCGTGAGTGATCTGCCCATGCACATCGCCATCGTCAATTCAGCCCTCGACCCGGCAGGGGTCGCTATCCGCCGCCAGCTCCTGGAGATCCTGGGCAACCCGGCCGCCGACCCGGTCTCCCACGGCGGCAACCTGCTCTCGTTTCTGGAGACGGAGAAGCGGCTGATCTACGAGGTGGGGCTGGACGGCCGGGTGGACGCCGACCTGATCCTCTTTATCTCCCGGCACACCAGCATCCGACCGCAGCCGGCACTCACCGTCCACGTCACCGGCAACTACGGGAGTGCGGACTACGGCGGGCGGGCGGGGGAGCTCGCCATAGCGGCGCCGGGGTGGATGCATGCCATCCTGCGGGAACTCGCCGCCCGCGCACCCGGGGGTTTTCGCGTCTCCTACGAGGTGACCCACCACGGGCCCACCGATCTGGCCACCCCCTCCCTCTTCGCGGAGATCGGCAGCACCGAGGAGCAGTGGAGCGATCCGGCGGCGGCGCGGGCGGTGGCGGAGAGCATCCTCGCCGCGAAGCCTTCGATTTCGGTCAATTTCATCGGGTTCGGGGGGACCCACTACGCGGCGCGCCAGACGGCCATCGCCCTTGCCACGCCGGCGGCGTTCGGGCACATCGCCCATACCCGGGAGGTCGCCGCCCTCGATGCCGCCATGGTCAGGCAGATGCGGGAGAAGAGCGGTGCACACGCCGCCTATATCGACCGAAAAGCGCTGCCCGGCGGCGTTCTCTCCCGGCTGGACGCCCTCCTTGCGGAGCAGGGTATCATGGCGCTTTCGGAGAGCGACATCCACGCCATCCGGAACCTTCCGTGGGAGTGCTACACCGCCATCCGCCGCCTCGGCGAGGCACTGGTGCCGGAAAGCCGGGTATCCGTCCACGCAATGGCCGGTTCGGGCGATCCCGTCTCCTTCGAAATCCCTGAGGATCTGCTGGCCGAAGCGCTCCGGGTTGACCGGGACCGTGTGCTCCGGTGCCTCGACGCCCTTCCCGTCGTGCATCTCTCCATGAGCACGGGTAAAATACTCCCAATTTTTATTTCTTACGGGAAAAATAGATCATCATTAATAGATGAGCTAATAACGTTGAGTATAGACATCGTCACCGGTGAAGCCAACAATAGTGTTGACGGGGAGCGACTGATCCTGAGAAAGCTCCGTTTCAACCCCGAAAAAGCGCGCACATTGGGGGTGCCGCAGGGCCCTCTTTTCAAAGAGCTGGCCACGGGAAATGCGATAGAACTTGACGGGAGGGTTGTAACTCCCGAGATGGTCTCGGAATGGAGCGAACGAGTGATCCGGATACCGGGATTGGAGAGGTATTTATGAAGTCCATTGTAGAAGAGGCACTGAATCGCGCAGAAGGCATGATTGTCGATAATCCACAGGAAGACAAAGACCTGGAAGAGATACTGAGAGAACTGCAGACACAGATCGCAGTCATCGGGTGTGGCGGCGGGGGGTCCAACACCATCACCCGGATGTCCGAAGAGGGCATCCACGGGGCCCGGCTCATCGCCATGAACACCGATGCGCAGCACCTCATCCGCACCCAGGCGGACACCCGCGTCCTCATCGGCAGGCAGCGCACCCGCGGGCTGGGCGCGGGCTCCATCCCCCAGGTGGGCGAGGAGGCGGCGCTCGAAAACGAGGAGGAGATCAAGAAGGCCGTGGAGGCATCCGACATGGTCTTCATCACCACGGGCCTCGGCGGGGGCACGGGCACCGGTTCGGCCCCCATCATCGCCAAGGCGGCCCGCGAGGAGGGGGCGCTGACCATTGCCGTGGTCACCCTCCCCTTCAGAGCAGAGGGAGCCATCCGCATGGAGAACGCAGAGGCGGGACTCGAGCGCCTCCGCGATGTCGCCGACACGGTCATCGTCGTCCCGAACGACCGGCTGCTCGAGGTCGTGCCCCGCCTGCCCCTCTACGCGGCGTTCAAGGTATCCGACGAGGTGCTCATGCGGGCGGTCAAGGGGATCACCGAGCTGATCACCATGCCCGGCCTGGTCAACCTGGACTTCGCCGACGTGCGGACGGTCATGGAGCGCGGCGGCGTGGCCATGATCGGCATGGGCGAGAGCGACAGCGAGGATAAGGCGGCCGATTCGGTCAAGAAGGCGCTGCGCTCGCCGCTGCTCGACGTGGACATCTCCGGCGCCACCGCAGCCCTGGTCAACGTGGTGGGCGGCCCCGACATGACCATGATCGAGGCCGAAGGGGTCGTGCAGGAGGTTTATGAACGCATCGACCCCACCGCCCGTATCATCTGGGGAGCACAGGTCGATCCGGACATGCAGGGCAAGATGCGCACCATGCTCGTGGTGACGGGAGTACGCTCCGCGCAGATATACGGCCGCAATGAAACAGGCGTAAAAAAGATGATGAGAGAGTTCGAAATAGACTTCCTCAAGTGATCGAATATGGCATTCAATATCGAAGAAGAGGTACTCAATAAATACTTGCGTGTCCTCAAACTGGCGAGGACGCCCACCCGTGATGAATTTTCCAAGATCGCCATCGTCGCTGCAGTGGGCATCGCCCTGATCGGGCTGGTTGGATTTGTGGTCTATGAAATGATGTTCAATCTGCCGAACTGATGGATCAATGACAGAATACGAGAACCACATCTACGCCATCAAGACGACGGCAAAGCAGGAGCGGACCGTCGCGGACAATATCGTCAAGGCCCTCAAGGACCACGGCGAGATCACCGTGACGGCCATCATCGCTCCCGATGAGCTGCGCGGCTACGTGCTCGTGGAGAGCCCCGACCCCCTCGCCCGCATCGAGCAGCTGGTGGAGATGGTCCCCCATGCGCGCGCCGTGGTGCGGGGCGCATCCACCCTCAACGAGGTGGCCCACTTCCTGGTGCCCAAGCCGGTGGTGAGCGGTATCGAGGAGGGGACGATCGTCGAGCTGATCGCCGGGCCCTTCAAGGGCGAAAAAGCGGTGGTGAAACGGGTGGATACCGGAAAAGAAGAAATTACCGTGGAGCTCTACGAGAGCATGGTGCCCATCCCCATCACCGTGCGGGGCGATCACGTGCGGGTCATCGACCGGCGTGAGGATGAAAGGTAATCCTCTCTTTTTTTGCCCGCGGTGAATAGCTTTTAAGTTATGCGGGAGCGACCTCTACTAACCCAAGCCAGAAGCCCCAAAAAGGGGCAGGCATGGTGATACAAGCATGGGAGAAGTAGTCGAGGTACTGGTACCCGGCGGAAAGGCAACCGCAGGCCCCCCTCTGGGGCCGGCGCTTGGCCCACTTGGAATCAACGTGAAGGCTGTTGTTGACGAGATCAACAAAAAGACCGCGGAGTTCAACGGCATGCAGGTGCCCGCGATCATCGAGGTCGACGACAAGAAGAACTTCACCGTTTCCGTGGGTGTTCCCCCCACCACCGCACTTGTCATGAAGGAGTGCGGACTTGAGAAGGGCGCATCAGAGCCCGGTGCTCAGGTCGTGGGAGACCTTCCGCTTGAAGCTGCTGTCCGCATCGCCCGCATGAAGTTTGACGACATGCTCAGCTACGACCTGAAGACCGCCGTCAAGGAGGTCGTCGGGACGTGCGTGAGCGTGGGCGTCACCGTCGAAGGCAAATCTCCGAAGGAGATGTTTGCCCTCATCGATGCAGGCGAGTACGACAGCAACTTCGCAGAATAGGCTATGAAAACCCATAGAAGATCCTAAATGGGTCGCAGAACTATGGAGGTAAGAAATGGTAGAAAGGGCTGATATCCTTCAAGCCGTGAAAACGGCCATGGAGAATGCGCCTGAGCGTAAGTTCCAGGAGAGCGTGGAAATCGCCGTCAATCTCCGGAACATCGACATGGCGCAGCCAAAAAACCGTATTGATGAGACGATGCTTCTACCGAACGGCACAGGCGTCACGGAAAAGGTCGCCGTGCTCGGAAAGGGAGATATCACCACGCAGGCCAAAGAGGCTGGTGTTGACCTCATCATCGGCGCAGAAGAGATCGAACGCCTGGGAGGAGAACCGCGTGAGGCACGAAAGATTGCCGAGGAGTACCGGTTCTTCCTCGCCGAGACCGCAGTGATGCCGCTCGTCGGCCGCTGGCTCGGTCCCAGGCTCGGTCCGCGGGGCAAGATGCCCACGCCCATTCCGCCCGGCACGGACATCCGGCCGATGGTGGAGCGCCTTCGCAATTCGGTCAAGTTCAGGACCAAGGATAAGAAGACGTTCCACGTGAAGGTGGGCAACACGGGCATGGACCCCGAGCAGATCGCCGAGAACATCGATGCCGTGCTCAGGCGTATCGAAGGTGCGCTTGAGAATGGAGCCATGAATATCAGATCGGTCTATGTGAAGACGTCCATGGGCCCGGCAGAGAAGGTGATGTAAGTGGCACTGTACACATCGCACCTGCCCCAGTGGAAGCAGGACGAGGTCGCCGAGATCAAACGCCTCGCCGAGAAGTATGCCGTCGTCGGTTTCGTGGACCTCTACGGGATCCCCGCGTCGCAGCTGCAGCAGATGCGCCGGGACTTGCGCGAGTCCGCGGTGCTGAAGATGACGCGCAACACACTCATCGAGCACGCGTTCAACGATCTGGGTGGAGACATCCAGGCGGTCACGAGCTATCTCGACGGGCAGAGCGCCCTCATCTTCACCGAGGAAAACCCGTTCAAGCTCTACAAGAGGCTTTTACAGACCATGACCAAGATGGTCGCCAAGCCCGGCGACATCGCACCTGAGGACATCGTGGTGTCCAAGGGCCCCACGAGCTTCAAGCCGGGCCCGGTGGTCGGCGAGTTCCAGCAGGCGGGCATCCCGGCGGCCATCGAGGGTGGCAAGGTCACCATCCGCGAGTCCAAGACGGTGGTCAGGGCAGGTGAACCGATCAGCCAGAAGATGGCGGACGCGCTGGCAAAACTCAACATCAGGCCCATCGATGTCGGTCTCTCGCTGCAGGTCGCCTTCTACGACGGCTCACTCTTCGAGCCCTCGATGCTGGCCATCGACGAGCTGGCCTACTACAACAACATCGTGCTGGCCGCACAGCAGGCATTCAACCTCTCGGTCAACGCCGCCATCCCGACGCCGGTCACCATCGGCACCATCCTGGGCAAGGCGTTCGGCGAGGCGCGGAACCTTGCCGTGGAGGCGGGTGTTTACAATGCGGACGTCATGGACCTGATCATCAGCAGGGCATACCGCCAGATGCTCTCGCTCGCCCTTGAGGCGGCAGAGCACGGGCTGGAGCTCGACGAGTCGATCAGCGCCGCCGCCGCAGCGGCCGCAGCCGCGGCCCCGGCAGCAGCACCTGCAGAAGAGAAGGCGAAAGAGCCTGAGGAAGAAGAAGAGGAAGAGGAAAAAGAGGACGAAGAGGGCGGTATGGCCGGTCTCGGGGCCCTCTTCGGATGAACATGCATACAATACCAGATTTGGGTAGAGAGTTGAGGTGAATTGAAATGGAGTATATCTACGCAGCACTGATCCTGCACAAGGCAGGCAAAGACGTAACTGAGGACGCGGTCAAGGCAGTCCTGACCGCCGCAGGTATCGAGGTCGACGAATCACGGGTCAAGGCGCTCGTCGCCGCGCTCGACGGCGTGGACATCGAGGAGGCCATCAGCAAGGCCGCCGCAGCCCCCGTCGCCGCCGCACCCGCCGCTGCCGCAGCCCCCGCAGCCGAGGAGGCCGCCGCAGAGGAAGAGGAAGAGGAAGAGGAGAAGGAAGACGAGGAAGGCGGCATGGCCGGCCTCGGCGCCCTCTTCGGCTAACCCACTTTTTTTGTTCATTTCTCCGCCAGAGATTCCCCGAACTCCTGTGAATCCGGCACGGTTCTCACATACCCAGAGGCCTGTCCTTCGAAGCTGACCTTCGCGCTTCACAGGGGTAATCTACAATACCGCTGCGGTGGTAGTAGCGGTGTCATGCAGGGCACTGCGAAACGCACCGAAGGGCTGAGCATCTTTGCCGCCATCGCCTTTGCCGTCGGCAACATGGTCGGCGCCGGCGTCTTTGTGCTGAGCGGGCTGCTCGTCGATACTGCCGGGCCTTCGGCAATCCTCTCATTTCTCATCTGCGGGGTCATCGTGACCTTCTCCGGGCTCTCCTATGCCGCCCTGGCGAGCATCTACCCTGAAGATGGCGGGGGGTACCTGTATGCAAAACGGATGCTCGGTTCGTATCCGGGGTTTCTTGCCGGATGGGCGATGTATATCAGTGTCTCGATCGCCACCGCATTTGTGTTGCTCGGCTTCGGGATCTATCTCAATCTTCTCGCCGGGACAGACTACGATCCCCGGTTTGCCGGCGTGATCGGGCTCATTGCGCTCACCGCCCTGAACCTCCGGGGGCTTTCCGAGGCCGGGCGCGCCGAAGTCGCCCTGGTGATCACCAAGGTTGCCATCCTGTGTGCGTTGATTGCTGGGGGGATCCTCGCGCTCAGCCCCGGCGCCTTCGTCCCCTTCTTCCCCACAGGTGCGGGAGGCATGCTGAAGGGCGTGACCATGGTCTTCTTCGCCTATATCGGGTTCCAGGTGGTTGCCATGATGGGGGGAGAGGTAAAGAGTTCCAGCAGGACCGTACCGCTGGCCACCCTGGCGTCGATTCTCCTTGTCGCCTTCATCTACACCGGGGTGACCATCGCTCTTGTTGCGGCCCGGCTCCCTGCCTACGGCAGCACGAGCGTATTCGATGCGGCAGTGGTGTTGTTCGGGTCGGTAGGGGGGAGCATCGTCGCCCTGGGGGCGCTCTTCTCCACGCTCTCCTCCGCCAACGCAAACATGATCGGCGCTTCGAGAATCACCCTCGAAATGGCAAGCGAAAAGCAGATTCCCGGGCGTTTTGCGACCCTTAAGAATGACCAGCCGGTGAATTCGATTCTTTTTGGCGCCCTCCTTACCCTGCTGCTCATCATCGTCGGGAACCTTGACTTTGTGGTCAACCTGACAAATGTGACCACGCTCGCAGCCATGGCGCTGGTGAATGCCAGTGCGGTCATCCTGGTACGCAGAGAGGAGCGGGTCCCTCCCGAAAAACAGTATTTTCGCATGCCATTCGGCATTGTTATCCCCGTACTTGGTGCAGGTTCCTGCGTGGCAATGCTGGGGACCCTCTCCTCGCTCACCATTGGCCTGGGGCTCGGGCTCCTCCTCTTCGGATCAGTCTTCTATCTTCTGGAAGACACGCCGTCGGGTGAGCGGACCGTCCGGGAGATCCGGTTGCTGCTCAACCGCCCCCGCTGACAGACTCTCCCGGCGCTAGATCTCCGATGCGAGCGGGCCGCGTATGGTCCTATAGGTCAGCTCGATGGCAAACGAAAGAGCGATCATGCCCCCCAGCACCAGGAGGGTGTGGGGAGCTGTCGTGAATGCCTCCCAGATGAGTGCCACCAGCGCTCCCAGGCAGGCGGCGCACGCCACCGCCGATATATACCACCTGCTTTCGGTTCTTTGGGAAAGACGGACGTTCGCCCAGTTTACCATGGCAAAGATCAGCAGAAACCCGGCGCTTCCGATGGTGGAGATGCTGGAGAGGTCGAGCAGGTTGGCGATCACAATCGTCACTGCGGCAGTGATGAACAACCCCTCCAGCGGTTTGTTCCAGATTTTCTGCTCGAGCTGTTCGGGGAGCTCCCCGTATTTTGCGATGCTATAGCTGAACCGGGCTGAGCCGTAGAGTGTTGCATTGATGGCCGATGCGGTGGAGAGAAGCGCCGCCACGACGATGAGCACGAACCCTGCCTGTCCCAGAAACGGTTTTGCCGCCTCCGCGAGCGCATAGTCCCGTGCACCGGCAATGGTGTCAAGGGAGAGGCTGCCCACGGTCACCACGGCGATCAGCACATAGAGGAGGATCACTCCCAGGACAGAGGTGAAATACGCCCGGGGAAGCGTAGTCTCGGGTCTGCGGACATCTTGTGCCGTGTTGGCGATCAGCTCGAATCCTTCATAGGCCACGAAGATGATCATACCGCCTGCTACGAGACGAACGGGTGGCGGCCAGGTGGAAAGGGCGAGGTTCTGCACCGATATTCCCCATATCCCCACTGCAATAAAGAACAGCAGGATGGCAACCTTGATGCCGACGATCAGGTCCTCCGCTCTCCCGATGATCCCGGCACCGAGGACGTTGAGTGCGGTGATTCCCGCAATGCTGCCCGTGATCAACACATGTTTCCAGAACACCTGCATCCCCGCAGGAAAAAAGGTCGCCCCATAGCTGCCAAAGGCAAAGGCATAGAGGGAGAGCATCACGATGTAGCTGATCCAGAGCAGGATATTCAGGCCGCCGGCAAAGAGGCCGTTCCCGAACCCCTGGACGAGGAAAGCGACCGTCCCTCCCCGGCTGGGGAATGCCACCGAGAGTTTTGCATAGGAATAGGCGGTAACCAGGGCCACCAGCCCGGCGATCGCGAAGGAGATGGGCGTCCCTCCCCCGGAGAGGCCGACGGCCAGCCCCAGTACCGCAAAGATCCCGCCGCCCACCATGCCGCCGACACCGATGGAGACGGCCTCCCGGAACCCTATGGACCCCTTTGAGTTGCTGCTCACCAGATCCTTCCCTGTTCAGCGAATGCCTGAGAATCATAATCGCCCAGCATGCATAAAAAGCAACTCCACCTGGACAGCACCGGGGATATCCCCGGACAGATGCGGGTCATCGCCCCTCCACGGGGAATTTTTTATAGGTGATCTTCCCATCTTCGCTCATGCACCGGTGTCGCCTCGTGCTCGTCTGTACGGTCGTCCTGATCCTCTCCGCGACCATCTCCGGGTGTACGGTTCCTTCGTTTGGCCAATCAACGCCTGCAGGTGTCCTGCGGGAGTATGTGCTTGCCTACAACGGCGGGGATGCCGCCACCATTCATGCCCTGCTGCTCCCTCGTAGTCACCCGGCATCGCAGGGGCAGTATACGGAGCAGAGTATTGCCGGCATTCTTAACCAGACACGATACGAGGAGGGGATCCGGATTGCCGATTATACTATTCTTGAACAGGAGATGGCCGATGATGAGGCCTTTCTGCTGGTGCGGGTGACCTGGGAGGCCGGGGACGGCTCCCGTGTGGTCACGGATCATGATGTGGCAATGCTGCGGTATCAGGGTGCGTGGAAGCTCACCGATCTGCTGCTGCCCACCACCCGGGGCGATATTGCATGAGCGATGGGTGATACCCGATGCAGGCGGTGATCGGCTCCGGAGAGGCGCGGGAGATTTCCGTGGATCGTCTGGTCCAGGAGCTCTCCACGACAATCCATGGCCTCTCCGATGCAGAAGCGGAACGCCGCATAGAGGACTATGGCCCGAATGAGATCCAGGAAAAGAAGGTCAACCCCTTCAAAAAATTCCTTCTCTATTTCTGGGGGCCGATCCCCTGGCTGATCGAGGTGGCCATCGTGCTCTCGGCGATCATCGGGCGGTGGGATGACCTGGCCATCATTGCCGCCCTCCTCCTGATGAATGCCGCGGTGGGGTTCTGGCAGGAACGGAAGGCCGATATCGCCATCGAGTTCCTCAAACAGCGGCTCTCACCACATGCACGGGTGATGCGGGGAGGTACCTGGAAGGATATCTCTGCAAGGTACCTTGTGCCGGGCGACGTGGCCCGGGTGCGGCTGGGCGACATCATTCCCGCCGACAGCAAGCTGATCAGGGGAGAATTCCTGATCCTGGACGAATCGGCGCTCACGGGGGAGTCCCTCCCGGTGGAGAAGCATCCCGCCGATATCGTGTATGAGGGCGCCATCGTGCGCCAGGGGGAGATGGATGCCCTGGTCTATGCAACAGGAATGCACACGTATTTTGGAAAAACCGCCGGCCTGGTAAGCCTGCCAAAAAAGAAGAGCCATTTTCAGAAGGCGGTCATCAAAATCGGCGATTACCTCATCGCGCTCGCCGTTTTCTGTGTCTCCGTGGTCTTTCTGGTCTCCCTTTTTCGGCATGAAAGTTTCGTGGAAACGCTCACCTATGTCCTGGTGCTGACCATCGCCGCCATACCTGCCGCGCTCCCTGCGGTACTCTCCGTCTCCATGGCGGTGGGGGCAATTGCCCTGGCAAAAAAAGAGGCGATCGTGAGCAGCCTGGAATCCATCGAAGAGGCTGCCGGCATGGATATCCTCTGTGCTGATAAAACCGGCACCATCACCCGCAACGAGATTGCCGTGGCCGCAGTGGTTCCGCTCGAGGGGTGGACCGAACATGATGTCCTTCTCCTGGCCACCCTGGCGTCCAGGGAGGAGGACCGGGACCCCATCGACACTGCCATCATCGAGCACTCCCGGGCGATCCCGGCGGTCACGGATGTCCTGGAGGGCTCTAGTGTTCTTGACTTTCACCCCTTCGATCCGGTGGCCAAGCGGACCCGGGCGGATATTCGTACAAAGGCCGGAACACGGTTCATGGCGGCGAAGGGTGCCCCCCAGGTTATTCTCTCCCTTGTCCCGGATCCCGGCCTGCTTGAAGAGCGGATCATGAAGGAAGTGGACGGGTTCGCCTCAAGCGGCTACCGGGCACTGGGTGTGGCGCGAAAAGGGGAGGGGGGAGACTGGCACATTGCCGGGCTTATCGCCCTGTATGATCCCCCGAGGGAGGATTCTCCGCAGACTATCAGGACCGCACGGGCCATGGGGGTCGACGTCAAGATGATCACTGGCGATCATACGGCAATTGCCCGGGAGATCGCCCGGGAGGTGGATCTCGCTCCCGATATCCTGCCCGCAGCATCGCTCCTGGAATCACCTGAACATGAAGCCGCCCAGGTTGCCGAGGATGCGGACGGGTTTGCCGAGGTGTTTCCCGAGCATAAATACCGCATCGTCGAGCTGCTCCAGGACAGGGGGCATATTGTGGGTATGACGGGGGACGGCGTGAACGATGCTCCTGCCCTGAAGCGTGCCGATGTGGGCTTTGCCGTTGCCTGTGCAACGGATGCGGCGAAATCCGCCGCCGATATTGTTCTCACCAAACCCGGGCTTTCCGTAATCATTGACGCCATCAAGGAGAGCAGGATGATATTCCAGCGCATGCTGAACTACTCCATCTACCGGATCGCGGAGACCATCCGGGTCCTCTTCTTCATCAGCCTGTCCATCATCATCTTTCGCTTTTTCCCCATCACCGCGCTGATGATCGTCCTGCTTGCCCTGCTGAACGATGCCGCCATCATGACCATCGCCTACGACCATGTCCGCTATTCTGATGCTCCCGAACGATGGGATATGCGCATCCTGCTGGGCATAGCCACCATGCTGGGCATGACCGGGGTGATCACATCCTTCGGCCTCCTTTATATCGGGCTGGAGTATCTCCACCTGAGCCACGCCGTCCTCCAGTCGTTCATCTACCTGAAGCTCTCGGTGGCCGGACATTTCACCGTGTTTATCGCCCGCACCCGGGGGCCGTTCTGGTCGGTGCGGCCGGCCTTCTCCCTGATCGCGGCTGTGCTGGGGACGCAGGCGATCGCCACGCTGATTGCGGTGTACGGTATCCTGATACCGCCAATCGGGTGGCAGCTCGCCGCCTTTGTCTGGGCCTATGCCCTCACCATGTTCGTCATCACCGACCGGCTGAAACTCGGGTTCTACCGGGTTCTCGACCATACCGGCATCCGTTTCAGGCGGGTGGAGCGATGAAGGGACGCCGGGCGATCACACGGTGATCGGGTGGCCCCATCCCGGCACAACCTTCATCGCTACGATCGTCCCCATTCTGGATGAAGACATGACGTCCCCAGGTGATGCCGGTCTGGCGGCCATTCACTACCTGCAGGCATCCTTTCCCTGGCTGCTCCTGCCCATGCTGGCGTTTTCGGTGCTCGGCAGCCCCCTGACGTACTTCTTCTTCATCGCCGCCCTCTTCTGGTGCTGTGATGTGCGCCTGGGGCTGCATGCGGCCCTCCTGCTGGGGATCTCCGCCGGGATCAACGACACTCTCAAGATGGCCTTCCACACCCCCCGCCCCTACTGGGTTGATCCCGCCGTCACCGCCCTCGTGGCGGAGTCCAGCTTCGGCCTCCCCTCCGCCCACGCCCAGCTTGCCGCCGGGTTCTGGGGGCTGATTGCGGTCTCCCTCCGGCGCCGGTGGGCGAGGCTTGCCTGCGGGACGCTCATCTTCCTTATCGGGGTCTCCCGGATCTTTCTCGGTGTCCACTCGCCCCTCGACGTGGTCGCCGGGTGGGTGGTGGGGCTGGCGGTCCTCGCCGCTTTCCTCGTCGCCGAAAAGAGGGTGGGGCCGCGGCTCCGCACCTGGCCGCCTTCCCGGACGGTCGCCGCCGCCTTCCTCTTCTCCCTGCTGATCCCGGCGGCGACCATGCTTGCCCTCGCCCTGCAGGGCGACTGGCAGGTGCCCTCCTCCTGGGCGGCGGCCGCCTACGAGCAGACCGGCGAGCTGATCGACCCCCGGAACCCTTCCGGGAGTTTTCTTTCCGGCGGGCTGGTCTTCGGAGTCGCTGCGGGAATGGCATGGCTCAGGGCCCGGAATCGCACCCTCGGGCCGGTCGGGCGCCCCCTGCTGCTCTGCCGCTACCTCACGGGGGTGGCAGGCGTGCTGGCAATCTGGTACGGGATTGGTGTGCTCATCGCCATGGCGGCCGACGGCGCATGGGCTCTCTGGTATGTGCAGGGCACCCTCCTGGGACTGTGGATCGCCGGGGGTGCCCCGGCGGTCTTCTCCCGGCTGGGCCTCGCCGGGGACCATTGAGTTACTCGCCCGCCAGCCGTCCTGCCATGATGCACTGGCCGGCGGAGATGCACCCGTCGCCCAGCGGCAGGGCGGGGTTGGTCACGAAGGCGAGGTTTGCCCGCTCGACCTCCCGGCGGATGGTCTCCCTGATGGCAAAATTGTACGCCACCCCCCCGGAGAGGGCCACCCTGGATAGGCCTGCGGCATGGGCGGCGTCGACGGCCATCCGGGCGATGCCGCGGGCGAGGTTGTGCTGCACCGACGCGGCGACGTCCTCCCGGGACCTTCGCGTGAGCGCTTCCCGGGCACTCCGCAGCAGCGCCCGGGTGGAGAGGATCCTGGCGTTGTCCTGCGTCTCGAAGACCAGGTCCCAGTCCTCGGGCCTGCCCCGGGCCGCTGCGGCCTCCAGCTTCATCGCCGGTTCCCCGTCGTAGGTCCGCTCCCGGCAGATGCCCAGCAGGGCGGCGGCGGCATCGAGCACTCTCCCCGTGCTGCTGGTGAGGGGTGCATTGAACCCCCGCTCGACCTGATGGGCGAGCACGTCCGCTTCCACCTCGCTCCACCCCCGCCCGAGTAAAAGGTCCCTCGTCTGCTCTTCCGGGAGGATGCCGTAGAGCATCCGCTCGGGGTAGCGGGTGGCCAGGTCGCCGCCGGGCATGGGCACCACCTCAAGGTGGGCCACCCGGTCGAAGAAGGGCACCTCCCCGGCAAAGATCTCCCCGCCCCAGACTGTCCCGTCGCGCCCGTAGCCCACTCCGTCGATGGCGATGCCGATGCAGGGCTCCTCGGTGGTGGCGGCGATATGGGCCTCGTGGTGCTGGACGGCCACGAGTCCGGCTCCGCTTTCCCGGGCCAGCGCAACTGCGTAGCGGGTGGAGAGGAAGCGGGGGTGGAGGTCGTGGGCGATGAGGTCGTACTCCGCCCCGACCAGCCGGCCGATCTTCTCTGCGGTCTCTTTGAGGTAGGCGAGGGTGGGGGGGTTGCGCACGTTGCCCACGTGGGGCGAGGTGATGAGAAAGCCCCGCCGGTAGACGGAGATGTTGGCGTTGAGCTCCGGGCCCACGCCCAGGATGCAGTGGTCCCCCAGATCGACGGCCTGCCGCCGCGGGGCGAAGCCGCGGGAGAGGCGGATGAGGTAGCCGTTGCGGACCACCGAGTCGTCGCAGCGGTTGAGGATCACCCGGTCGTGGGTGAGGACGTAGTCGACGACCCCGTGGAGGTGGGCCATGGCGTGGTCGAGGTCGGTGATCATGGGGTAGCCGGGGGCGTTGGCACTTGTCATGATCAACAGGTGGTGGGCGAGGGCATCGAAGAGCAGCTCGTGCAGCCCGGTGTAGGGGAGCATGCAGCCGAGGGTGTGCAGGTTCGAGATCCCCTCGTGGGCGAAGAAGTCCTGTTTTTTGAGCACCACGATGGGGTGCTCGGGGCCGGTGAGCATGGTCCGCTCCTCCTCCGACACCTCGCAGATGGCTTCGGCGTGCGAAAGGGTGGTCATCACTGCGAGAGGCTGCTCCGTCCGCCCAAGCCGGAATTTCAGCTCCCGGGCCGAATCCTCGATGCAGGCGATATGAAAGCCGCCCACTCCCCGGACGGCCATGATTGCCCCGGCATCGAGCAGCCGTGCCGCTTCTATGATTGGATCGGCGCACGCGAAGAAGTTCCCTTCGCTATCGAGCAGGGAGAGCGAGGGCCCGCAGCGGGCGCAGGCGATGGTCTGGGCGTGGTGGCGGCGGGAGGCGGGGTCCCCGTACTCCCCCCGGCACGCGGCGCACAGGGGAAACTCGTCCATGGTGGTCCGTTCCCGGTCGTAGGGCAGTCCGCCGATGATGCTGTAGCGGGGTCCGCAGTTGACGCAGCTGGTCGCCCAGTAGCCCTCGTAGCGGCCGCCGGGCAGGCGGATATCACGCCTGCACTCGTCGCATATGGCAACATCCGCGGGAATAAACCCGGAAAGCACCCCCTCCTTCGAGGGGAGGATGCGAAACTCGGCGGGGGCAGGGCCGGTCGTATCCTGCACCGCCACCGAGTCGATGCGGGCGAGAGGCGGGCCGCGGGAGATGGCGGCGAGAAACTCCTCGAAACGGTCCCCGAACGCCTCAATCTCCACCTCACTGCCGAGATTTTTGACCGTTCCGGTGATGCCGAGCTGTGCTGCACGGGCGAACACGAAGGGGCGGAACCCGACACCCTGGACGATCCCGCGGACAATAATTTTACCTTTCCGGCGCATAGAAAATTCTTGATAAGTTTTATTCGCTTACACACCAATATATAATCGGGTCTTTACCTTGACAGGGCATATCAGAATTGTGAATGATCCAGTCGAAATGGTCCCTCTTCTTGTCACGTTTAACCGGGCAGAATTTAAAAAGGTCTTCAATCTTTTAAATAAATCCTGGATGACTGAAGAAGAGCTGACCAGAGAGGTGGATAGCGACTGTGTCGCTGAATGTCTTGCAATATTAAAAAAGGGCAATCTCGTGGAGGAACAGTGGAGAATGCCGAAACCGGGTGAGAAACCCATAAAAGAATTCAAAACAACGTACAGCAAATTCAGGGCGAACTTCCAGTGCACGATGGCGGACCTCGGGGATATCCTGCACCTCTCGGTATCCACCGAAGAGCACCTGCGGATGGTGGTCGACATGATAGAGCAGGAGGTCCAGAACGGCAACAGTTCGATCAACGATGTCGCCCGCAAGCTCAATGTGAGCCCGGTATTCGTGAGGGGGATCGCAAAGCGCCTTCCCGGGCTCGATGTCAAGGGACAGGGGTTGGTGATCCTTGACGGATCGGACCGATGATCCTCTCTCCACAATTCTTCGCAGTAAACGGGAAGCAACGAGGTTCCAGATACTCGTAGAGATCGCCGAACACCAGCCGGCGGTCCGCCAGCAGGAGATCGCCGACAAGCTTGGGGTCACCCCCCAGGCCGTCTCCGAGTACATCCGGGACCTGGTGGAGGACGGCATGGTGAGCTCCCATGGGAGGGGACGCTACGTGGTCACCCATTTGGGCATCGAGTGGGTGGTTACCAATGCCGAGGCGCTGGAGTCCTACGCCCGGCACGTGAACCGGGACATCATCCAGCAGGTCTCGGTGTGGACGGCCATCGCCGCAGAACCCATCCGGAAAGGGGACCGGGTGGGGGTGTTCATGAAGAACGGCTGGCTGTATGCGAGTAAATCCGACCAGGCCGCCCAGGGCGAGGCGATCATGGACGCAGACCCCGGCACCGACATCGGGGTGGCGCGCCTGAGTGGCATCATCGACCATACTGAGGGCGTCATCCACGTCTGCAAGGTGCCCCGCATCCAGCGGGGAGGATCCCGCAGGGTACAGACCGAAGCGCTGAGAAGCATCCTTGATGCCACCTCCATGGTGGGCGCGGTGGGCCTCGAGGCCTACATCGCCTGCGAGACCGCGGGGAGAAAACCGGATATGTTCTTCGGGGCGCGGGAAGGCGCCATCGAGGCCGCGTTCCACGGCATCGACTGTGCGGTGGTGGTGGTGGACGAGGAGTTCACCGATCTCCTCAAGCGCCTGGAGACGGTGGCCCTCTCCTATGTGATCCACGACCTGATCAAATCATGAATATTATTGTACACCCGCATCGCGGGTCATATCGTCTCTTTTTTTTCGACGGGCGACGTGTCGCCGCGGTCGGGGTGGTGGACCTTTCAAAGACGGCCAAAGGCTACCGGCCGAAGAACTACCGGCTCAAACAGACCGGCAAGCGCCAGTTTCGAAACACTCCCACAAAAGACCTGATCGCCCAGCTCCGCCAGGCGACGGTGAGCCTCACCGCACACGATGAAGAGTTTGAGGCGTTCCTCGCCGACCTGCAGATCGCCTTCTCCCGCATCCGGGTCTGCCGGTCGTGCCTTACCGAGGACCGGATCACCCCCCTCACCGGGGAGAACGCCGTCCGCTACGGGCGGGAGAGGATCTGCGTGGAGTGCGCCCGGCGGGAGCTGCGCCGGGAGGTCGGCTACATGGGGAGGATGGGGGCGCACTCTGCCTCGCACATCGAAAAACTCCTCCTCCTCTACCGCGACCTTGACCGGGTGCTGGCCCTCATCCAGCCGGAGAGCCCGGACATGTCCCGCACCCTCTTCGACCGGCTGGAGGCGCACCCGGTGCAGGAGACCGCCCACATCAACGAGCTGCCCCTGCCCCTGCAGTTTCGGGATGCCGCAGGGGTGGAGACCCTGATGCCGGTCCAGCAGCTCGCCGTGGAGTCCGGGCTCCTGCAGGGCCGCGATCTTTTGGTGGTGGCCGCCACCGCGAGCGGCAAGACCTTTATCGGGGAGATGGCCGGGATCAAGAACAGCATGGAGAAACGGGGCCGCATGCTCTTTCTGGTGCCCCTGGTCGCCCTGGCCAACCAGAAGTACGAGCGGTTCAGGGAACGCTACGGGGAGTTTCTCTCCGTCTCCCTGCACACCGGCGTCTCCAGGCTCAACCTCCCCGAGACGAGGACGCGGGCACGGCGGGACATCAACGCCTCGATCATCGTGGCCACCTATGAGGGCATCGACCACCTGATCCGCTGCGGGCGCGCGGTCAGGAACGTCGGCACGGTGGTCATCGACGAGGTGCAGATGCTCGAGGACCCCGAGCGGGGCCACCGTCTCGACGGGCTTATCGCCCGGCTGAAGTATCTCGCCCCGCAGGCGCAGTTCCTCTACCTGAGCGCCACCATCGGCATGCCCGGGCTGCTGGCCGAGAAGCTCAACGCCCATCTGGTGCGCTACGAGGAGCGGCCCGTGCCCCTCGAACGCCACCTCATCTTCACCGAGCGCAAGCAGAAGATCCCGCTGATAAAGAGGCTCACCGCGGAGGAGTTCCGCATCCGCTCGGCGAAGGGCTACCGGGGACAGTCGATCGTGTTCACCAACGCCCGGGCCCGCTGCCACGTGATCGCCGATGCGCTCGGCAAGAACGCCATGCCCTACCATGCCGGGCTCTCCTCCCAGGAGCGTCGCGACGTGGAGGGAAAGTTTGCCCGGGGCGAGATCGGCACGGTGGTCACCACGGCGGCGCTGGCCGCAGGCGTGGACTTTCCGGCGTCGCAGGTGATCTTCGACTCGCTGGCCATGGGAATCGAGTGGCTCACCGTGGGCGAGTTCCGGCAGATGATGGGACGGGCTGGACGCCCGGACTACCACGACCTGGGCAAGGTGGTGGTGCTTGCCGAACCGGGGGGCTCGTACGCCCGGACGATGCGGCACACCGAGGAGGAGCTGGCCATCATGCTGCTGCGCGGCGAGATGGAGGAGGTGGCCCCGGTCTACGGCGACGAGGAGTCCTCCGAGGAGTACGTGGCCAATGCCGTGGTCTGCGGCGGCAATGAGAAGCAGCTGGACCAGATGACCGAGACCATGGTGGGGGAGATGGAGGTGATCTTCCCCCTGCTGCGGGAGCGCAAACTGGTGCGCCGGGCGGGAAAGACCGTCGAGCTCACCCCCATGGCCCGGGTGATGGCCGAGCACTTCATCGGCATCGAACGCCTCACCCGCATCCAGCACCTCGTCCGGGAGATGGACGACCCGGTGCAGATCGTGGCCGAGCTGGACGTGGCCCCGACGGAGGAAGAGGGGTGAGGTGGATGCGTTTTTTCGAAAGGGATACGCAGGCGTGCCGGTCCGGTGCACATACCGCGGGTGACCGTGTCTTCGCCTGCACAAACGTCCGCCCCTATACCATGCCCTCATCGTTTTCCGGGGTCCATGCCGGGGGAACACCCCCCGGGGACGTGGTGCGTGACGACCGGTTCAGGCGACTGTGACGTCATCATCATCGGTGCGGGCCCGGCCGGGCTCTTCTGCGCCCTGCAGGTGGCCGGAACTGCAGGTACGAAACCGGGAGTGGTGGTGCTCGAAAAGAAACCCGCCTGCGGGAGAAAACTTCTCGTCACGGCCGCAGGGCAGTGCAACATCACCCACGGCGGCGATATCCGCGAGTTCTTTTCGCACTACGGGGACCACGGGGCATTCCTGCGCCCGGCACTCCTCGGGTTCACCAACCGGGACCTTATCGCCTTTTTCGGGAGCCGCGGGCTGTCCACGGTCACGGACGCCGGCGGGAAGGTCTTTCCCGCGACGAGGAAGGCCTCCGACGTGCTCGACCTCCTCCTCCGCGAGTGTGGGGGGCGGGGTGTGGAGGTCCGGTGCAGTGAACCCGTTCTCCGTATCGAACGGGGGGACGGAGGCTTTGTGGTGGAAACCGGAACCACCCGGTATACCGCACCACATGTCGTCATCGCCACCGGCGGGGCGTCGTACCCGGCCACGGGCTCTTCGGGGGACGGGTACCGGCTTGCGTCCGGGCTCGGCCAGCCGGTAACGGCGATCCGCCCGGCCCTCGCGGCCGTCGCCGTCGAGGCCCATCCTTTTTCACACCTCGCCGGGATCTCGTTCGATGGGGTCACGGTCTCGCTCTTCCGGGAGAACCGAAAGGTCCGCGAGGGCTCCGGCGACCTGTTGTTCACCCACGCGGGGCTCTCCGGCCCCGCCGTCCTCCACCTCTCGCGCTACATCGAGGCAGGAGATGTGCTGAAGGTCTCCTTTGTCCCTGGGATATCCCGGGAAACGCTCCAAAATGACCTGGTAGAGAAGGTCGCCGCCCACGGCACCCGGCAGGTGAAGACCATCCTTTCGGACTTCTGCCTCCCCGAGCGCTTTGTCAGGGAGCTGCTGAATCAGGCCGGGATCCCCGCGGACCTCACCTGTGCGCATCTCTCGAAAAAGACGAGAAATGCGCTCATCGCACACCTGACGGCATTTCCCTTCCGGGTGAAGGCCGTCGGCGGGTTCGGCGAGGCGATGGTGACCGCCGGCGGTGTCGCCCTCGCCGACGTCGACCCGAAGACGATGGCATCGAAACGAATCCCGGGCCTCTCCTTCATCGGCGAGGTGCTCGACATCGACGGCGACACCGGGGGCTACAACCTCCAGGCCGCGTTCTCGACCGCATACGCCGCGGCACGGGCCATCGTCGCCGGAAGAGGCGGATAATCATGTGCTGCCCGTGTCCCTCTGCCGGGTGACGGCCGAGGTGGACGTGGCCCCGACGGAGGAGGCAGGGTGAGGGATTTTTATTAATTTTAATGAAGTACCATTCGTTGCAGATAAAATCGGTTGAGTTTTATTTACATTATCTTCAATTTTCTTTTTGCATTGAGAATAACGAAGAGGAAATCAATATGACTCTCGAAAGAAAAATTGCAAAAATATTCAACCTTACCGATGAAAACTGGATGAAACACGCAAATCCGTGGAGTGTTTGGACAAGATACTCAGTATTACCAATAATTGCTCTGGCTTTTTGGAGTAGAGTATGGATTGGGTGGTGGTCTCTACTACCTGCATTATTATCCTTAGCCTGGATGTTTGTTAATCCGGTATTTTTTAAAAAACCAACGTCAACAAAAAACTGGGCATCAAAATCTGTGTTCGGAGAACGTGTGTATCTGAATCGAGATAGTATCGATATACCAAAGCATCACAAAGTAATGCCAAATATCCTTAATGGTATTTCTTCAATTGGAATGATATTTGCAATCTACGCCATAGTAGTGCTTTCTGTTTGGCCTGCAATATTTGGAATATCTTTAGCGTATTTAGGAAAAAGCTGGTATTTAGACCGGATGGTTTGGCTGTATGAAGATATGAAAGATGTGCCAGAATACAATACATGGCTCTATTAAATGAATGGGTTCGGTTGCTCCGCACAATGACAAGGAAATGGATATGAAAATGGTAATGAATATCCGATATTTCGCGGAATCAGTGCACCATAACCGGGCGGATCCGTAGTGGTTCGACGGCACCCCTGGTGAAAAATCCTGCAGATACCGAAGATCGTTGCAGGCGAGCGACGATCTGGTGAAGTATTGCGCCGGAACCCTCCCGCCCCTCCACGCGGGCCGGGGTTTGCATACAATATTTATACAACTGAATACATTATGTGTTCATGCTCACACGCCTGTTCTCCTCGAAGGTCAGGGTGAAACTCCTCGAACTCTTCCTCCTTCACCCGGACGAAGAGTGGTTCGTGCGTGAAATCACCCGCAAGACCGGTGAGAACATCAATTCCGTCCGGCGTGAACTTGCCAATCTCGAGGAACTTGGCCTGCTGGAGAGCAGGGCCCGGGGAAACCAGAAATACTATCGCGTGAAGACCGATTTCCCCCTGTTTGAAGAGCTCTCACGCATCATGGTGAAGACCCGGGGCATCGGGGATGTCCTGCGGGAGTACCTGGAAGAGGTGCCCGGGATCACCCGGATGTTTCTGTTCGGTTCGTTTGCGAAAGGGACGTTCGGGCCGGGCAGCGATATCGATCTCTTTGTCATCGGCTATGTGGACGAGACGGCGCTCATCGATGCGATTAGCAGCGCGGAGCGCCGTCTGGGGCGCGAGGTGAATTACGTGCTGTTCACGCCCGAGGAGTTCCGCGGGAGGATCGAATCCAGGGACCCGTTCGTTACCCACGTACTGCACGGGAAGATCGTTGACCTGGGGGCCGAGCCGTGAAGGATGAGGACCTCCAGCGCGAACGACTGATCCGTCCTCTCGCGTACGATCCGAGGAGAGTCGCCGAAGCCCTCGGCCTCGCCCGCAGGGATGTGGCGACGGCGCGGGCGATGCTCCCGGTGAATTCCGACTGGGCGTACAATATCGCCTACAATGCAATGCTGCAGGCGGTCCGGGCATTGATGTTCTCCCGTGGCTATCGGCCCACCGGGTGCCACCAGCATATCGCGGTGGTCAAATATGCAGAAGTCCACCTCGAGCGGAAATGGAGCGTGCAGCTGGATCGGATGAGGAGAAAGCGGCACGTCTCTGTCTACGATACCGCGGGGACGATCCCCGAGACCGAGGCGGCAAACGCGGTGGCGCGTGCCGAGGAGTTTTACGGGGTCATCGAGGATATGGTGACTGGCGGTTCCGGGATCTGAATCGTAATGAAATATCGGGCCTGCCGGGATAGATGAAGACCCTTCCCCTCCGTATTCCTCCCTGCCATTGCGTACCGCACCCTGCCGGTGCTTTTTAAAATTAACATGGCATATAAAGATTATCTGCAGGACTGTCAGGAGTGATTTGATGCGCCCCCTCGACCCCTCCCTCTTTCGGAAAAAGCCGGTGGACGAGCTGATTGGAATGACCCGACGGGAGGGGGGGTTGAAGAAAGTGCTCGGTTCGCTCGAACTGATCCTTCTCGGGATCGGTGCGATTGTGGGGACCGGGATCTTCGTGATCACCGGCGTGGTGGCGGCATACTACTCGGGACCTGCACTTGTCCTCTCGTTTGTGTTTTCCGGGCTCGTGTGTGTCGTTGCCGCCCTCTGTTACGCGGAATTTGCGGCAATGGTCCCGGTGGCGGGGAGTGCATACACCTACAGCTACGCCTCACTTGGGGAGATCTGGGCATGGATCATCGGCTGGGACCTCATCCTTGAATATTCGGTTGCCATCGCCGCGGTGGCCATAGGATGGTCCGGGTATGTTACCGAGACATTTCACCTGATCGGGCTGGAACTGCCCGCTGCACTCGTGAACCCGCCCGGAACCGCAGGAGGATTGATCAACCTCCCTGCCGTACTCATCATTGCGGGGATCACCTGTCTTCTCATCGTCGGCGTGCAGGAGAGTGCCAGGGTGAATAACGTGATTGTTGCAATCAAGCTCTCCGTCATTCTCCTCTTTCTCATCCTCGGAATTCCCCATATCAACCCGGCGAACTGGCACCCCTTCATGCCCTATGGGCTGCAGGGGGTCTTTACCGGGGCGGCCATCGTATTTTTTGCGTATATCGGGTTTGATGCGGTATCGACGGCGGCCGAGGAGGTGCGGGATCCGCAGAAGGACCTCCCTATCGGGATCATCGGATCCCTCTCCGTCAGCACCCTGCTGTACATCGTGGTCTCCGCAGTGCTCACGGGGCTCGTATCCTATCTGCTCTTCAAGGGAACGAATGCCCCGGTCGCCTTTGCCCTTGAGGAGATCGGCATCACCTGGGGATCGGAGCTCGTGGCGGTGGGTGCAATCTGCGGGATCACCTCCGTGCTGATTGTGCTCCTCTTTGGCCAGTCCCGCATCTTCTTCGCGATGGCACGGGACGGGCTGCTGCCGCGATTTTTCAGCACGGTGCACCCGCGGTTCCGCACTCCGGTGAACGTGACGGTCCTCGTGGGCGCGACCACCGCGGCGATTGCAAGTCTCCTCCCTCTCGAGGCGGTTGCGGAGCTGGTCAATATCGGCACGCTTGCCGCGTTCATCATCGTGACGGCGGGGGTGGTGGTGCTGCGAAGAACCCAGCCTGAATTGAAGCGGCCATTCCGCGTTCCCCTTGTTCCGGTCATCCCGGTGCTGTGTATCATCTCCTGCGGGTACCTGATACTCTCCCTTCCGACCATCACCCACGCCAGATTTGTCGTGTGGCTCCTCATCGGTCTTGTGATCTATTTTTCCTACAGCAGGTACCATAGTGCCCTTTCACAGAAAACCCCAGACGAGGGATGAGTGTGGCCGATACCTCGATGGAGAACACGAGAACCTGGTATACCAGCATTTCCCGGTATTACGACATTCTGGCATGGCGAAGTGAGAGAACCGCGATTCTGGCAGGGATACGCATGCTGGATGTGAAACCCGGGGAGACGGTCCTTGAGATCGGCTACGGGACCGGCCATGCCGCCATCGCCATGGCAGATGCCGTAGGGCAAGGGAAGATCTACGGGATCGATATCTCTGAGGGGATGTACCGCATTGCACAGGCTGCAGTCGAGCGAGAGGGTTTAGTGGATCGCGTGATTCTCACGCGGGGCGACGCACGCAGCCTTCCCTTTGCGGACCGGTTTTTTGACGCCATCTTTTTGAGTTTTACCCTTGAATTGTTTTCAGATGATGATATGGTGCTTCTCCTGCGGGAGTGCGGGAGGGTTCTTAAAAAGGGGGGACGCATCTGTGTCGTATCCCTCGAGAAAAAGGAACCTCCCGGCATCGCGGAACGTGTGTACGAAGCGCTGCACCGAATATTCCCGGTATATGTTGACTGCCGGCCCATCGTGCTGGCAAACGTGGTGGAAGAGGCCGGCTTTCGCATCACGGAGAGCAGAGAACTGTCCCTCTGGGGATTGCCGGTGAAAATCTTAACTGGAACCTGGTGAAAAGAGGAATGGAGAACCCGGACGAAATACGAACCATTGCCCGACATTTTGATGGCGCCATCGAAGAAAAACAGATTGAAACGATCGTTTCCAGGTTTACCGACGACTGCATAATAGAATTCCCCGGTGGCGCTCTGAGAGGGAAGGAGGGGGCACGGAGATGGATCGAGTGGATTTTCCGCCACTTTACCCTGATCCGGTTCGAACCGGTAACGATCATGGTGGACGGGAATACGTTTTTTGAGGAATATTTCCTCAATGGGACATTCCATAATGGCAGCACGGTGCGATCCCGACAGGCAGAGGTGCTGGAATTTGAGGGCGGCAGGATCAGGGCACTGCGTATCTTTTTTGACCGGATGGACTTTGCTGATGCGCTTGGTGACGGAATTCTCACCAGGTTCATTGTGCGAAAACTCTCCGAGAGATTCACGCCGGATATAGTCTGAATTTCCTGTGGCGTGACTACGATTTGCGAAAAAGGCATATTGTCCCTGGCCGCGACAGAAGAGCGCTGGTCTTTTTGGTGGCCGAGCAGCACGACCCCACCATGCAGGAGCGGGGGCGAACGATCGGCATACGATTTGCCCGCGTTCTCCGGTAAAAAAAGGGCTATCGCCTCTCCCGCGCTTCCAAAAGCTCCCTGATTGCCCGAAGCTCGGTGAGGATCGCTGCATCGGTCGAACGGGGCGTCGGTTCCATACCGGTGGCATCGCCGGCGGCCTTCGACCCCCGCACGAACCCCATGATCACCTCTCTGAGCTCCTCCGGCTCCTCGATCCCCTCAAGGCTGAGTTCGGACTGCGCCTGGGCGCTGTAGCCTGCGGTCTGGATCTTCAGGCTGGAGATGCTGAATCTTCGCATCACCGGGCCCTGAACGATGTCCACGTTGGTGATCCGGGCATAAGGCACGATGCCTGTCCTCCGGAACCACACCCCCCGGGCCCAGCTGATCTCGTCGTCGGTCAGACGGTAGACCACGGTCGTGTAGTAGAGGGGGATCCAGAACGACCAGAAGGAGACGAGCAGGACCAGGAGTACGAGGGCGGCAATGGCGTAGGTGACCGGGATGGTCATGAGCACGGGGACCAGCCAGGACAGCACGCCAAGCACCACGACCAGGGCCATGACGGCGTAGTAGTAGCCCCTCAGCCGCGGGTCAGGGCGGATGTCCTTTCCCAGAAGACGTGATGGATCGGGCTGTTCTGTCATTATCCTCTCGTTAGGAGGGTGCAGGTAAAAAAGGTGGTGTCCCTGCGGATCATGCCCGGGAAAAACAGACCCAGCGGTCGTAGATGGGGTCCCGGCCGTTCTCCCAGGTCTCCGCCTCGCGGCCCGCCTCCTCGCACCACCCCGCCACCAGGCGCACCTCCGGTTCGGTGGCCACGGTGATCAGGGTCTCCTGGGAGAGATCGAGCAGTTCTGCCACGATCTCCTCCCACATGGGGGCGGTGAAGCTGCTGATGTCCCCGAGCATCAGCGCCACGCCGGCTTCCACCGGTTCGTCGATGTAGTCACCCGCCCGGGTGCCGTCGACCCACATGGTGTCTTCGGGCAGGAGGCGGCCTGCAGCAAGGCCGCGGGAGATGAGCTCGGCGTCGTTGTCGTAGGCCAGCGGGGTTATGCCCAGGCGTCGCAGCACCAGGGATCCGGCGCCTGACCCGCAGCCGCAGTCGAGGCAGGTCCAGCCCGGCCGCGCCCCCCACACCTCCCCGAGGAGCGCCATTACCAGGTCGGGACGGTCGGGGCGCATGTCCTCCGGCGCCGGGGGCACCTCCCGTTGCAGTTCCCCGGCGTAGTACGCGCGAAGGGCTGTGATCCAGGCCGCACGGGGTTCCTGGTAGATGTCGCCGCCGGTCTCCTCGAAGGCCTCGATAACCTCCATATAGCAGGGGCGGAAGACGAAACTTGCCACGCCCCACACATCGCTTCGGCGGAGCGCGAGGGCGATGGGCTGCTCGTCCTCGTCCACTAAAAGCCGTGCTTCGTCCGCCCCTCCCTCGAGGAGCATCATGGTGTAGAGGTCCTCGGTCAGCTCCGCAAACGACGGTTCGATACAGCGGAGCCCTTTGATCTCAAACAAATTCTCGATGGTCATGCGTTCCTCTCGATACGGACGCCCTCGGGTGCCTTGATCATCCCATCGACCCGTGCGTCCTCGTGCAGGGTCACGTGGGCGCAGCTCACGTCGCCCAGCACGTGCACGCCCTGGCTGATCACCACGGACTTGCCGCCGGTCACGTCGCCGTGGACGGCCGTCCCCTCCCGGATGCTCACCGCGTCATCGGCCCGGAGGCTCCCGAAAATGGTGGTATTCTCCATCACCGCGATGGCCCCGGCCCTGATATTGCCGTGCAGCCTGCAGCCTGAGCCGATCACCATGCTCCTTGGCACGGAGAAGACCTCCATGTTGATCACCGAGGTGGGGGGGATCATGAGGGGGATGCTCTTCTCGTCCGGTGCGTCCTCCACCTCTTCCTCCTCTTCATCGAAGAGATCGTTCAAAAATTCGTCTATTTCGTCTTCTTTGTCCAGGCCGAGCATCGTCACCAGGTAGAGCATGATGTAGGCGATCACCGGCAGGGGGTTTCTGATGGAGATCCATCCCTTGGCCTCGAACCCCTTCTCGATCTGCACGTTGTCCCCGATATCGAGGTCGCCCCTGACGATGAGCCGCCCGTGGATCCTGACGCCCTCCCCCAGGTAGGCGTTGGACTGGGTGACCACGTCGCCGTGGATCACGCACCAGTTGTCCACCCTGATGTCGCCGTCCGCATGGATATTCCCGTTGATCGTGCAGAGTTCGCAGACGATGACGTCTTTTCCCTGCAGCCCGTAATCTATCTTGCACCGGTCGCCGATGACGATGCTCTGGTCCGTCTTGAGGGTATGTTCCTGCAGTTCCGTCTTATTGGGAAGTGTGCACTGCTGGAGCCAATCGTGAACGCTGCTCTCCATGCTCGGCCGCCTTTAAAAAATATTCACCGCAGAACCTTAAGTCTGTTATCTTTTTCATATCGAAGCTATGAGCCCGCCTCATATCGTTGATGCGGGGCTCTTTGCAGGGGTGGCGGTGTGGTGCCCGCATAGGGGATGCGGCAAGGTATATACCTTCCAGGGTATAGCCCCCCTATCATCGCGGAGCATGAGATGAGGTGTTCATGATGGCGAAGTGGACCGTGCTGGTGGCCCTCTCCCTCGCCATGTTCATTTTGGTGATCGATACCACCATCATGAACGTCTCCATCGCCAGGCTCATCGAGGACTTCGACACCAATGTTACCACCGTACAGGGGGTCATCACCATGTATGCCCTGGTCATGGCGGCGTTCATGATCACCGGGGGCAAGCTGGGTGACCTCTGGGGGCGCCTGCGCACCTTCCGGCGGGGGCTGCTCGTCTACGGCGCGGGATCCCTGATCACCGCTTTAAGCCCCACTATCGGGGTGCTCTTTTTGGGCTGGTCGGTCCTGGAGGGGCTGGGTGCGGTGCTGGTGATGCCCGCCCTCCAGACCCTCGTCACCTCCAACTACCAGGGCGCTGACCGGGCGCTCGCCTACGGCATGATCGGCGGGGTGGTGGCGAGCGGGCTCGCTCTCGGCCCCATCATCGGGGGGTTTCTGACCACCGCCTACACCTGGCGGCTCGCCTTTACCGGCGAGGTGGTGATCGTGATCGCCGTGCTCTGGCTCTCCCGGCAGATCCACGATGCGCCCCTGGCCCCCGGCGAGCGGCCGGCGCTGGACCTCGCGGGCACCGTCCTCTCCGCCCTGGGAATGGCCGCCATCGTCTACGGCCTCCTGCTCGCCGGCACCTACGGGTGGTGGACGGCACGCACCCCCTTCTTCCTCGCCGGCGTCCCGTTCAACCCCTTCGGCCTCTCCCCCACGCCCCTCTTCATCGGCGCCGGCCTGTTCATCCTGCTCTGCTTTCTGGCCTGGGAGAAGCATGTCATCGACGCGGGCAGGGAGCCGCTCGTCCACCTCTCCCTGATCAGGGAGTGCATGTTCACCTCAGGGATGGGCGTCCAGCTCGTCCAGACGACGGTGATGGGCGGGCTGCTCTTCGCCATGTCCCTCTTCTTCCAGATCGCCCTGGGCCTGACCGCCATGCAGACGGGATTCCTCTACCTGCCCCTCTCCATCCCCCTGCTCGTCGCCTCGCTGGGGGGGGCGAGGCTTGCCTCTTTCGTGCCTCCCCGCCGGATCATCCAGGCCGGGCTGATCGGCACCATTGCAGGGCTGCTTTTGATCATCGCCGCTATGGACGTCTCCATCACCGGGCTGCAGATCTCCGTGGCCTTCGCCGTCCTGGGCCTCGGCATCGGGCTCATGGGTTCGCAGGTCATGAACCTCGCCCTCTCCATCGTCACCCCTGAACAGACGAGCGAGGCGGCGGCGCTGATGGCCACCTCCCAGAACCTGGGCATGTCGCTGGGCACGGCCCTCCTCGGCGCCATGCTGATCGCAGGGCTGGCCGTCGGCGCGGCGGGGCTGATCGAGGAGAGCACCGTGATCCCCGACGACCTCAAGGGCGACCTCATCGCCTCGGTGGAACAGGAGGTGCAGTTCATGAGCGACGAGCAGTTGCAGGCCGTCCTTGAGGATGTGCCGGCCGATCTCGCGGAGGAGATCCTGGCCATCAATACGCTTGCCCGTATTCAGGGGATCAAAACGGCGCTCTGGGCGGCCGTGCTCGTCGCCCTTCTCGGGCTGGTCCCCGCCTGGTTCCTCCCGAAGCGAACGCTCTTCGCCGCGCCTTCGTGAAGGCGGCGGGAAAAAAAATGGTGCTGCTGGCTTCAGGCAGCGACGCGGGGCGTTGTGCGCCCCTCTTCAACCTTGGACTTGATGATCTCCACCCGGCGCACCGGGTAGATGGTCTTGACCGCCTTGAAGACGTCGCGGGCCACATCGCCCATCACCATCTCCTTGACGAAGGTCTCGAACTCGGTCTCTGCCGCCTTCTTCTTCATGAATTCGGCGATGCTGGACCGGATTGCGTGCGCCTGGCTGATGTTGGCGCGGTTGATGGTCAGGGTGGTGATGGTGGGCCGCACCTTCCTGCCGTCCTTCGTGGTGAGGAGGAGCAGGGTGTCGATGCGGGAGGACCGGCGCTTCACCAGGCCGCGCATGTAGTCCTTGGTGATCTCGTGGCCCACGAACTCGGTGTACCCGGCGTCGCCGGCGACGTTCTGGACCTTGAAGCGCATCTTGATGTGCTGCTTCGAGTAGTCGTTGGTGATCTCGCCGAGTGTCGTCAGGATGACTCGTCCGCGGACGATCTCCGGGTCGGCGGAGATGGTGTTGCCGATATAGGCCTTGTTGAAGGAGTCGGGGGCGTAGACGTTGTACCAGCTCTTCGCCTTCCATCCTTCTACTCTGCGTTTCATCTGTTTTCTTCTTGCTGCCATTCTATCACCTGATTCAATTGATTGTACTAATTTGCTCCATTACAGGAAATGAAAGATTTCTCCGGGTTCGCCAAACAGGTCGCGCACGCGCTTCGGCCATGCGTCGACCTCGAAGCCCTTCTGGGCGAGGAAGGCCGCGGTCCAGCGCTCGAGGCCGATCCCCGAGCATCCCGACCAGCACTCCTCGCCGCTCTGGATCTTCACGTTGAACCCCTTCGGGTACTTGTTCCCGGCGACACTCACGTTCTGGAATTCCAGCCAGCTCTCGTTGTAGGGCAGGAACGCCTCGTAATCGGTGGTGCCGACGTTCTCCGTCTCCGCAACGCCGACCAGGCCCTCCTGGGCCATAAACCAGGGGGTGACCCGTGCGCTGCGCCACTCGATTTCGAGGATCTCCTCGAACACCCGCTTGTAGGTCTGGTTGAGCTCCTGGGCCGTGCCCACCGCCTGCTCCGCGGTCCCCAGCCAGAGGATCTCGATGCGGTGGAACTCGTCCACCCGCTCGATGCCGTGGATCCCGCCGCTCTCGTAGCGGTGCGAAGTCCCGCTGCGGTCGAAGATCCGGATGGGCAGGCTGTCGGTGGCCAGGGTCTCCCCCTGCACGAAGGGCCAGAACGGGGGGCACTGTGCGTAGCACATCCCGCCGATGGGTCCCTCCAGCCGGTCGCGGATCATCTCCACGGGGACCTCGCCGGTCACCTTGAAGTAGTCGCCGACATCCTCCCAGTACGCGGGGTCCCGGGTTTTGGGCGCCGATACGTAGTAGATCTCGGGGTAGACGCCTTTTGCGTGGCCCGAGCGCTTCCAGACCTCCCAGGGGACGAACTTCGGGAAGATCATCTCCGAGAACCCGAGCGGGCCGATGATCTCCTCGAGCACGATCCGCTCGAACGCCCGAAAGAGCTGCACCGCCGGGGGCGCGAAGATCCACTGGCCGCGTGCCGGGGCGTGCTTGATCCAGCCCCGGGCCAGCAGCTCCTCGGTGGGGTTCTCCGCATACGCCCCGCTCCGTTTTGCGCTCTCGAAGACGAGCTCCCAGTGCTCTGCCTTTCCGCCGTACTCCAGGGCTTCGATCTTCTCCTCGATGAGGCGGACCAGGCGATCGGGGATCTTGTTCTCCAGGTCTGCGGCGTCGACGGCGAGCTCGAGCGAGACCCCGGTCTCGTCCCGGGTTGCGCTCCGGATCATGGGCAGGTTCGGGACGGCTTTCTCGGGGATTGCCCCCTCCATATCGATCCGGTAGTCTCTGACCTCGATGCCGCGAAGCCCCAGGCGGTGCCGCCCCAAGGCTGCGGCGAGGGGCTTTCGGAACCGGAAGAGGGCGTCGTGGGCCCGGGTGTAGGTGCCGCTCTCCAGCGTAAGTACGAGGGAGCTTTCCTCCACCTGCCATCCGGTGATCTGCCCGATCTCGCCCTCGTCAGCCTCGGCCGGCACACCCCGCCGGAAGAGGGTTGCGTTCGCCTCCTCCACGGTCGCCTTCACCGCCTCTGCTGCCTCGGGGGGTATCTCTTTGTTGAAGTGCAGTGCCGCACTCATTGTGAAACGTAGCAACATACGTCCTCCGCTATCGCCAGGTTCATCAGATAATCGTCAACCGATGCAATGATCGACCGGAGCCGGGTGCCCGAGAGTTCGGTGACGACCCGGTCGCCGGCCGCACAGGTGCTCATCCCCTTCAGGTTGTCTACCCCCAATGCATTCGCGACGCACGCGGCGTTCTCGTGCCGGGTGCAGATGGTCCCCTCAACACGGATCATGCGGGGATCGCCTCCGCGAGCCGCGCCCGGAAGCAGTCCACCGCATCAGCGCTGATGGTCGCTCCGGCGCGCCGCCGGTGCCCGCCGCCGGACCCGCCGCATTCCTCGCCGAGCCGGCGCATCAGGGCCTCGAGGTCGACATCGACCCCCGGCGGGCAGCGTGCGGAGACCGTGACGGTGTCGTCGCCTTTCGCCATGACCACCACGGGGGCGGTCTGGACGCGGTCGTTGGCCAGTGCATCCGCCGCACCCCGCACCACCGCGGGGTTGTCGATCTCGTAGAGGGCGGGGGAGTCGGCCCGCGGTACCGCTCCGGCGATGGCGCTGATCACCTGGGTGCGGTAGGTGCGGGCGACCTCCCAGGCCTCCGGGACACTCTCCGGCGCCCGGAAGCAGAGCGATGCCGCGAGCCCGCCGCGTCCTGCCAGCCCGCAGGCGTCGACAAGGGCGGTGAGGTTATGGGCGTCGTGCACCACCTCGCGCTCCAGCTCGTAGCAGTCGCCGTAAAGGGCGCACATCGCGTGTGCGGACGCGGTCGGTGCGATGGCGAGGATGATGCGGGAGAGCAGGGTGTCGTCGTCCTCCCCGGCGAACTCCTCCGCTGCCTCCTCCCGCCCGGAGATGCCCTCCAGGTACGGGGAGAGGGCACAGGCCAACTGCTCTGTTTGGTCGCGCCCGGCGAGCCGGAGCCCGCGGTGCGGTTCGATGAACCCGTTGGCAATGCCGTCGCTCAGGATCTCGTAGTTCTTACCCTTGAATTCCTGGCCGTCTCCCAGGATCCCGAGCAGGGCGAGGCCGGCCAGGTCGCGGTTGTCGGCCATGTGCTGGGCGACCATATACGCTGCTCCCGAGGCGGAGAGCTCCCGTTCACCATCGATCTGCGCAAGACGCGGGTTGACATGGTAGGCGCCCCTGAAGGAGGGGATGTGGTGATCGACCACGATCACCTCCTCAGGCAGGTCCGCCACGCTCGAGCCCAGGTCGCAGAGAAGAACCGTCTCCTCGTCGCTGATCTCGTCTGCGTTGATGCGCGCCCTGATGCGGAGCCTGAACCGGATACCTTCGCGGGCCAGCGCCTGGCAGAGGATCGAGGCTGCCGCTATACCGTCGGCATCGTGGTGTCCGTACACCTCCACGAAGTCTGCATCAAGCAGTCGCCTGGCGACCAGACCGGCAGCGGCATCGAGTGACATGGATTATCTGGACAGGAGGAACTCCGCGGTCTCGGGCTTGTAAACCCATCCTGCGGGGAGTTTCCCCGACCTGACGTAGTATTTCACCAGCCTGCGGAGCTTGGACTCGGTCAGCTGCAGCTGCCGCTTGTTGTGGTAGTCCTTTTTGTTCTCCGCAAGGTGCTTGCGCATCCCGAGGGCTTTGACGATCAGGTTGCGCAGGTCCTCGGGGATATCAGCCTCGAGGTTGTGATCCGCCAGGATCTCCCCTATGCGCTTCCCCGTTGCCAGCTTGATGCTGGGAACACCGTACTTGTCGCGGAGGATCAGCCCGATTTTTGCGCTGTCCATGCCGCTTTTACGAAGGTCGACGATAATCTTCTCGATCTCTGCGGTGTCGGTGTTCGACCATTCGGGTGCTTCCTCGCGAAGCGGGCGAACCGAACTCGATTTTCCCCTTCGCCGTGCATGTATTCGTGCCATGGTTAATCTCCTCTACGTATGTAAGTCCCAGAAGAGCAGGTAGCCTGACTCTCTGTAATCCCCAGCCACTGCGGGCAGTGCCGATGTTCGGCACGTCGGACTTACATCTGCCAGCACTCCAAAAAATGGAAAAGTGCTGATTATCATTCGCCGGATCGCATATTAAGGGTGTCGGCGCATGTGCCGAATACTATAAGGTTCTGTGCACAGAACAGATGCACCATTGATGCGGCAGGGGATACGCTGCGAGTGGAGTTCATGGATAGGGACATACGTATTCTGCTAATAGAGGACAATCCGGGCGACGTGCGTCTCATCGAGACCTATCTGGCCGAAGGAGGCTTCCGGCGCGAGGTGGCGACGGCGAGGAGGCTCGAGGAGGGTCTGGCGGCGATGGCCGCCGATTCGTTCGATGTCGTCCTCCTCGACCTCACCCTGCCCGACAGCACCGGGTTCGAGACCTTCGAGCGGCTGCGGGAGGAAGACGCCGGCGTGCCGGTCATCGTGCTCACCGGCCTGGACGATGAGGATCTGGCAGTCCAGATGATGCAGAGCGGGGCCCAGGACTACCTGATCAAGGGGGCCCTCGACGCCAGCCTCCTGCGCCGCTCCATCCGGTACGCCATCGAGCGTGCGTCAGCGGACGCAGCACTCCGCCAGTCGGAGGAGAAGTACCGCAACCTCGTCGAGAATCTCTCCGATATTCTCTACATGACCGACATACACGGTCTGATCACGTTTATAAACGAAGCCGGACGAAAGGCCCTGCATGTGCCCGTGCAGGAGGTCGAGGGGCGCCCGCTCCTCGATCTCGTCCACCCCGAGGACCGGGCGGACGCAAAAGCAGCCTTCCATGTGGTCCTCGCCCCGGGACGGCCGCTGATCAACTACGAGTGCCGGTTCGTGACCCGGGAGGGCAGGGCGTTTCCGGTGATCCTGAACGTCGCCCCCCTTACGGACCGCGCCGGTGCGGTGACCGGCACGGAGGGGATCGCCCGGGACATTACCCCCCTCAAGGATGCCGAAGCGGAGATCTCGATCAAAAACAAGCAGCTCTCCCTCATCAATGCCATCCTGAGCCTCTCCACCGCGGGGACCAGGGTCGATTCCCTCAGCACCGAGTTCCTCGACCTGCTCTTCGACGAGTTCGCCCTCGATGCCGGCCAGGTCTACGTGGTGGAGGCCGACGGCCGGCATGCCCGGGTGCGGTATGCCCGGGGAATGCCGGAGGGTCTCACCCCCGAGGGATCGGTGGAGATCAGGGCTCCCGCCCACGCTTCGGTCTTCGTGGAGGGCGTGCCGCGCTACGAGGAGGTAACGCTGGGAGAAAAAGCCTGTGTTGCCGCCACCATCCCCTTCACCGTGGACTCGGATGTCTACGGTGCCGTGACGGGCTTCCGGCAGGAGGGGGAGGCATTCAGCGAGGAGGAACGAAGGATCCTCGAGGCTGCAGGCCAGGAGATGGGCATCGCCGTGTCCAAGGTGCGCCTGCAGTCCCGGCTTGAAGAGGCCATCGGGGAGGCCAACCTCTACCTGGATATCATGACCCACGACATCAACAACGCCAACACTGCCTCCATCGGCTACGCCGAGTTGCTCATCTCCATGCTGGAGGGCGGCGAGCGGGACATCGCCCGCAAGCTGCTCACCAGCGTCCAGAAGAGCGTGGAGATCATCGGCAACGTCAACACCATCCGCCGGTTGCGCGAGCAGAGCCCCGAACTCCGGCGCATACCGCTCGACCCGGTCATCCAGGGGGAGATGCGCCGCTACAGCGATGCGCATATCGCCTATGAGGGCTGCGATGTGCAGGTCATCGCCGACGACCTCCTCTCCGAGGTGTTCACCAACCTGATCGGCAACAGCATCAAGTTCGGCGGCCCCGACGTAGGCATCACCATCGGGGTGGAGGAGCGGGACGGCGAGGTGGTGGTCTCGGTGGCGGACAACGGCCCGGGGATCCCGGCCGAGGACAAGCCCCTCATCTTCTCCCGGTTCCGCCGGGGCAAAACCACCAAATCGGGCAAGGGGCTGGGGCTCTACATCTCCCGCATGCTCATCGAGCGCTACGGAGGGAGGATCTGGGCGGAGGACCGCGTCCCCGGCAGCCCGGAGGAGGGTGCAGTCATGCGCTTTACGCTCAAATCCTTCATTCCTCCGCAATGAAAAGATTGATATTTTCTCCCGATCCCATAGTTATCTCCATAGTGTCTATGGAGCGATAGTAGTCTAGCGGCAGGACAGTGGCTTCCCAAGCCTCTAACCCGGGTTCGAATCCCGGCTATCGCATAGCGATTTTTTTTGGACCGCGCAGCATGCCGTCCGGCCCGGCTTTTTCGATCTCATAAAAAAGAATGGTGGATGCCTGCACCCCCCGGCTCGTTCACACAGCCATGGTCACGTTGAACGGTGGGGCGACGACCTCGCCGTCCACCACGACCGGCTGGTCGGGTCCCGGGAACTCGAATTCGCCGGGAACCCCGGCATCCACGTGTAGCATGGCGTATAGGGTGTCGGTGACATTCTCCATAGCGATCTGCACCGTGACGTTTGTGTTCGCCCCCGCGGCGACAGGGCTATACCCCAGGATCGGGCCCGGAGCACCGTTCTCGTCGGCGTGGATCACCATCCACCCGTCCTCTTCGCTCACCACCAGCGGCACCGTCACACTCTCGTTGACGATCTCCTGGTCTTCGGTCAGCACAAGGGGGGCGGGGAGCAGCACGGCATCGATGATGTGGATGACCCCGTTGGATGCCATGACGTCCGCCTCGATCACGGTGGCATTATCGACCTGCACCCCGGCATCCGTGGCGTTGACGGTGAGGTTGCCTCCCTGTAACGTAGTCAGGTTGCTCACGCCCGCAAGGTCGGCTGCCATATACTGGCCCTCGACCACGTGGTAGGTGAGCACGCCGGTCAGCGCCTCGGTGTCATTGAGCAGGATGTCCAGGATGCCCGGGGGCAGCGCTGTGAATGCCTCGTCGGTCGGGGCGAAGACGGTAAACGGCCCCTCTGCGCTGAGCGCTTCGGTCAGGTTGGCTGTCTCCACCGCCGACCCGAGCGTGGTGAGGTTCGCATTCGCGGCAATCACCGCGGGGATGTCCTCCCCACCGGTCACATTCGTTACGGTCACATTCGTTGCGTTTTCCTCGACATACGCCTGTGTGGGGCAACATGCCAGCCCGATGAGGGCTATGAGTGCCACCCCGAGTAGGATCTCTCGTCGTGTCATATATCTACCTCCATTGGTTCCCATACCGTTCAGGTGGTATTGGCGGGGACCATCCCGGTGGCCGTCTCGTTCGCCGTCACATTGGCCGTTACATTGGTCGGTATCATGAGATCGGGCGGGATGAGTACGGCATCGATAATGTGGATGACCCCGTTGGACGCCACGATGTCCGGCTCGACCACGGTGGCCCCATCGACCATCACGATCGGCGTGGCATTCTCAACCATTCCCGGCTCCTCTGTCGGCGTCACGTTCATGTCGGTGACATTCTCGTCCATTCCGACCTCTTCAGTCCCGGTCACGTTCATGTCGGTGACGTTCTCCTCCCCGCTGACCGTGATCACCAGTTCGCCTCCCTGCAGGGTGGTCAGGTTCATACCGTCCACAAGGTCGGTGGACATAAACTGGCCCTCCACGACATGGTAGGAGAGCACCTCGGTGAGCAGCTCGGTGTCATTGGACAGGGCGGCCATGACATCGGCCGGCACGGCGGCGAACGCCTCGTCGGTGGGGGCGAAGCATGTGAACGGACCCGGTTCGGAGAGCGCTTCGGTCATGTTGGCCGTCTCGATTGCTGCGGCAAGCTCGGTAAGATTGCTGTCCATGCTGATGACCTGGGGAATGGTCTCATTCTCGGCCATGGCACCTGCCTCCGTTTCGACAACCTTCACCTGCCCCCGCATCTCCGGGTATTCGGTGCTGATATAATCATAGATTCCCACTTCGTCGAAGGTGTAGCTGAACTCGCCGCCGGGCGGGATCACCCCCGAATCGAAGAACGGTTCTGTGCTGGTCACCGTCTGGTCGGTATCGTCTTCGTTGGTCCATACTACCGTCGATCCAATGTATACCTCGACCGTTGCCGGTTCGAAGGTGCCGTTCTGGATCATGACGGTTGCTTCTTCCTGGGGCTGCGCAGATACGGCAAAGCATACCAGCCCCACCATGACGAGAAGCGCAACGCCCAGGACAAATGGTCGTGTGTGCATATTCTTTACCTCTGTATCACGCGAGGGAGCGAAGCGCCTGAAAGGTGTGCGGTACCGGCAGCTGGCGGGCCATGTGCCGTGAACGGATGGTGTGTTCTGGTGCGGACACGCCCGAATATCGATGCAGTTTCCCCCACTGCACCAGAATGGGACGCCCGCGATAGTGCTCCCCACCTACATCATAGTATTTTTATAAAAGGTTTCTTATGGTAGCTGCCCCGGTGGAACGTGACCGCTTCAAGGCGGTGGGGGAGGGACGACCACAAAGACCTTCCCTGTGCCCCCCTCCGGTCCCCGCGCTGCAGAGGTAAGGACATAGATCTCGCCTGCCGCATCCTGCCCGAACCCGAGCAGGTAGGGGCCCGGCTGCACCGTGCCGTTCACCACCGCCTCCAGCGGCGCCATCTCCCACCCGGTCCTGTTGCCGGAGGGCGGCACGCCCGCAAACAGGGTCAGGCCATCGTCGGTGCCCTCCCAGTCGCCGAAGAGGTAGGACCCGTTCAGCGCGGGCACCCGCGTGCCCCGGTAGACGTAGCCGCCGATCACCGCCTCACCGATCCCGCCCGGCTGGCCGGCATTGGGATACTCGAGGACAGGGTCGATCAGCGGCTCGCCCCGTGATCCTGTGGATGCGCAGGTAGCAGGATCGGCGTCCGAGTCAGCGGGGTCAAAGCAGTGCGCCCCCTCCCTGATGTGCCAGCCGTAGTTGCCCCCGGCGGTGACGAGGTCGATCTCCTCCCAGCGGCGCTGGCCAACGTCGGCCGCGATCAGCCCGTATGCTCCTCCCCTGTCAAAGGAGATGCGGTAGGGGTTGCGGAACCCGTAGGCAAAGATCTCGGCCCGCCCGCCGCCCTCCGCAAACGGGTTGTCCTCGGGAATGGCGTAGGTCTCCCCGCCGTCCACATCGATCCGCAGGATGCTCCCCAGTAGCGTGGAGGTGTCCTGGCCATTGCCCGCAGGAGGATGGCCGGTGCCGACGTCGTTGCCCGCCCCGCCGTCGCCGAGGGCGATGTAGAGGTAGCCGTCCGGCCCGAAGAGGATCTGGCCGGCATTGTGGTTGGCCTGGGGCTGGTCGACCTCCAGCACGACCCGCTCAGAGGAGGGATCGGCACGGTCCGGATCATCGGGCCGGACCGCAACCTCCGCCACCCGGGAGGTATGGTCCCACCCCGCCGGCCCCTCCGGGCGCAGCGGGGCGCTGTAATAGACAAAGAATCTCCCATTCTCCGTGAAATTCGGGTGGAAGGCGAAGCCCAGAAGCCCCCGCTCGTCGCCGGCCGGGTTCAGGGAAACCATCTGCTCACTCACGTCGAGAAAGGGCTCGTCAAGGAGGGTCCCGTTGGCGGCGACGATGTGGATCTCTCCCCGCTGGTCGGCCACAAAGAGCCTTCCCGAGCCGTCCGGGGCCTCTTCAAGGGCCACCGGGGCGTCGAACCCCTCCGTCACCAGCGCAAGATTCAGCTGCTGCGGCATACCGGTATTGTCCGGTTCCTGTGCACCTGCCGGTGCGGCCGCAAGGCAGAGGCACAGCAGCAATGCAACCATGTAGTGCACCTTCGTCATGGTCTCTCACCCCACAGGGGTCCGCAGGGCATAAAACAGTATGCCGCGAGAGGAAAATCCCCTCACCGCGAAAACACGAAGATCAGTTCATTGAGACGTTTGTCGTCCGTCCTGACCAGGTCGACGCCCACGGTGATGCCGATGCGCTCTCCCTCCTTTGTGGTGATGGACACCTGGTCCGGCCACCGGCAGATCATGGGCCTGCCCGGCTCGAGTTCGTGCCGCACCGATTCCATGAACGCACCGATATCGCCGGACCGGACCGCGAAGAGATCCCAGATCTGCTCGCCGACGATCTCCTCCTCCCGCCACCCGCACATCTCCTCGGCCGCCCGGTTGATGCGCTCGATGCGCCCGGCGACGTCGGTGGTGAAGATGGCATCGGATACCAGATAAAATGCCGATTCTTTGATTTTTCTCTCGATTTGCGCTTTTTTATTGGACCTGTGCGTATTGATGGCCATCTCGATGTTGGAGTAGAGCTCCCGCTCATTGAAGGGCTTGGTGAGAAAGCCGTAACTGCTGGTCCCGATCGCCCGGGAGAGCGTCTCGTCGTCCGAGTAGGCGGTGAGAAAGATCACCGGGATGTCGTAGAATGCGTTGATCCGCTCTGCAGTCTCGATACCGTCCATGGGCCCCTGGATCCTGATATCCATGAGGATCAGGTCCGGCCAGGTCTCATTGGCCAGGCGGATGGCGTCAGTCCCCCGGATCGCCGTCCCGACCACGGTATAGCCGAATGACTGCAGGGTCTTCTTCAGGGCCATCGCTACGATGGATTCGTCCTCCACGATGAGGATCTTCTTTTCATTCCCATCGGCAACTGTGCGCATCCTCTCGCCTCAGGTAGAGCATCTCCCCGCCATCTCATAAAGCATCCCAAATGCACCGGGCGCCTGCAGGCTGCACACGCGTTGCAGATGTTCCCGAAATCCACGGATATCAGAGGGGCAGGGCAGAGGCTGATACAAAATGCTATAACGCCACGGCAACTACATTAGTACTTACGAATGCCGTAGCGCTGCGGCGGAGCGGTGATTTGGATGTCCGGGGGAGCATTGCGCCCGGAACGGCAGGATCGATGCCATGACACCTGACGGGACCTTTGCCATCAGCATCATCAGCGAGAACAAGCTCGGGGTACTGCGGGACATCGCCGAGATCATGGTGGCGCATCACGCCAATATCATGCTGACCCAGCAGTCCATCCTCACCTGCGGGCCGGATAAAGGAAAGGCCTATGTCTACTTCGAGGTGGAGGGCGAGGACCCCGGCGATTTGATCGCCGCCCTGGTGGCCGTTCCTACCATTCACCACGTGACCGTCTACCAGCCCCTCTCGCAGATCTTCGGCTCACGGGTGATCATCTTCGGGGGCGGCGCCCAGGTAGCCCAGGTGGCGATGGGCGCCGTGAACGAGGCCGACCGGCACAACATGCGGGGAGAGCGTATCTCGGTGGACACCATCCCCGTAGTGGGCGAGCAGAAGCTCACCGAGGTGGTCGATGCGGTGCTGCGCCTCCCCCGGGCGTCGATCTTGGTGCTCGCCGGGTCGCTGATGGGGGGCACCATCTCCGAGGCGGTCGACCGGGTCAGGGCGGCGGGCATCCCGGTCATCGCCCTGAAGATGGCCGGCTCGGTGCCCGACCACGCCGATCTCGTCGTGACCGACCCCATCCAGGCGGGGGTGATGGCGGTCATGCACGTGAGTTCGAGCGCGGTCTTCGACATCTACCGCGTCAGGGGGAGGGAGTTTTAAATGGATATTGTGGAACGTGCGGTGCAGGTGCTGCGCAGGGACGGGATCATCGTCTACCCGACAGAGACGGTGTACGGCCTGGGTGCGGACGCGTTTTCCGAGGACGCCGTGCAGCGGGTCTACGAGATCAAGCAGCGGCCGCTCTCCAAGCCCATGTCGGTCGCCGTCGGCGACCCCGAGATGCTCTGGGCCATTGCCCGGGTGGACGAGGTCGCCGAGGAGTTTATCCGCCGGTTCCTCCCCGGGCCGGTCACGGTGGTGCTGCCCTCCACCTCCTGCCTTCCCGACATCCTCACCGGGGGGACCGGGCTTATCGGGGTGCGGATACCGGGCTGCGCCGTCACCCTCGAGATCATCGAGGAGCTCGACGCCCCCATCACCGCCACCAGCGCCAACGTGGCCGGGGCGCCCGCGCCGACCCTGCCCTCGGAGATACGGGTGGCCTGCGATATGGTCGTCGACGGCGGGGCGCTTCCGGGCATCCCCTCCACGGTGGTCGATCTTTCGGACCGCCGTATTCTCCGCCCGGGGGTGCTGACCGAGGAGATCCGGCACTTTCTGGAGAATGTCCGATGAGCGGGGGAAAACCCATCCGCCTGCGTGATTTCATCGCCGACCGGGACGGCTGGCTGTATGCGGTCTCCGCCTACGACAACGCCGACCGCGTGGGCTGCGTGCTGCGCTATGTGCCCGATGCGCAAGGGGCGCGGGTTGACCCCCGGGGCCGGCGGTATACCAAGTACGATTTTGAGGAGGCATACGCCCTCATCGCCGCCCACAAGCCCCGGTACCTCGATGGTCTCCACCGCATCCCCCACGAAGACATCACCCGTGTCTTCAAGCCGGAAGAGGAGATCGGGGCGATTGCGGCGCGGGATCCCCGGGTCCGCCGGCTGGTGGAGATCTTTGCCGTCCCGGCCGGCACAGTGGGCTGCACCGGATCCCTGCTCTGCGGCCTGGAGAACGAGGGCTCGGACATCGATATGGTGGTCTACGGCGATGCATGGTTTGCGGCCCAGGCGAACCTGCGCCGGGCGATCGCCGAAGGACGTATCTCGGGGCTCTCCGACGAGCTGTGGGAGCGGGTCTATGCCAAGCGTGTGCCTGAGATCTCGTTTGAGGTCTTCGTCCTCCACGAGCAGCGCAAGTGGAACCGGGGGGAGATCGGGGGGACCTACTTCGACCTCCTCTACACACGGTCCTACGACAACCTGGACGCAGTCTCCCCGGGCCGCGGCGAGGTGATCGGCCGGGCGGTCATCGAGGCGGCGGTCACCGACGCCTCCCTCTCCTTCGACAGCCCCGCCGTCTACGTGGTCGACCACGAGGAGGTCTCCCGGGTGCTCTCATTCACCCACACCTACAGCGGGCAGGCGAAGATCGGGGAGGAGATCGAGGCGGCCGGCGTGCTGGAGCAGCATGGCGACGAGCGCTGGCTGATCGTGGGCACCACCCGGGAGGCGAAGGGCGAGTACATCGTCTCCACCACCCTGCTCCGCGCGGCGGGGCTGCGCTGACGGCGGTGCAGACCGACAGGTCTATACCGGTTCCTCACCTCACCACGAACAGGGAATGATGCGCGCGAGCAACGGTGACTTTCTCTCAGCACGCAACCGCTATGAGCAGCTGCGCCGCGTGCTCGCCGTCGGGCTCTGCCTGGGGTTCGGCATCGCCACCATCGCCTACCCGTTTCTTGCCGTTCCTTCCCCTGGCATCCTCCCCATGACCAGCATCCAGTTTGTCCTGGTCGGTTTGGGCATCACCGTCGGCGCGGGCATCATCTCAAGAAAGATGTGCGGCAGCATACAGCGGGTTGCGACGGTGGCCCTGGTTGCCGTGGTCACCGCGGCGCTCTTCTGCCTGATCACCATGCCGGGCTACCCCTGAGTGGTCAGGACTGCCCGTAGGTCCCCTGCAGTTCGCCCCAGGCGATGATATGCCCCTCCATGGCCAGGTCCACCTCTCCCCGGCCCGCCCCGCGGGTGATTGCAGGCACGTCATCGAGGGCGAAGATCCTGAACCGGTAGCGGTGAACCCCTGCAGGCGGGCAGGGGCCGGCGTAGCCGATCGTCCCGAGGTCGTTTGTCCCCTGGACAATGCCGTCCTCCTCGCCTGGTGCGCCCTCCGGCAGTCCCTCGGTGTCGGGGGAGATATTCCAGGCCAGCCAGTGGGTGAACGTACCCGCCGGTGCGTCGGGGTCGTCTATCACCAGGGCGAGGCTCGCCGCTCCGGGCGGCACCCCCGTCCAGGTGAGGGGCGGGGAGATGTCGTCGCCGTCGCAGGTATAGAGAGGCGGGATGCTCCCTTCGGGGGGAAAGGCGGGCGATGTCACCTCGATGGTCGGCGCCATCGCCGGCGAGGCGTTCTCCGCCCCGGTGCACCCCGTGCTGCAGGCCAGCACGAGGAGGAGCAGGACGATTCCAATGGCCGGTTTCATACGGGAGAGTATCACCGGCTCCTTTCGCAATAAAGGTTATCGGTCCCGGACGGCGTAGGCGAGCACGTCGTCGATGGTATCCACATAGATCACCTCGATGCCGACCTCCTCCTCGATGGTGGCCTTCGTATCGATGGTCTCGGGACGCTGTTCGATGACGGATATCCCGCCGATATTTCGCTCCACCGTCTCGTAGCGCACGATACGGCTATTCTCCCGCGGCAGGAGGATGTATGTCTTGCCAGCGTCGTGTGCCGCCTGCGCCTTGAGGAGGATGCCGCCTACGGGGCCGATGTTGCCCTCCGTATCGATGGTACCGGTCAGCGTCACGTTCTCGTCGAGTTCATCCCCCTCGCGCGCCGCGATCAGCAGCAGGGTCATGAGCGCCCCGGCACTGGGGCCGTCCACGGCGGGCACCTCATCGCTGGCCTCGATGCTGAAGATGACGTCGCTCGCAGAGAGGCTCGTCCCCGTATCCTCCTCCGCCACGAACGCCGCGGTGTTGGCTGCGTCCTGGAACATCACCCCCATGAGGGGGGTGGTCTGGACGAGCACCCTGCCCTTCCCCGGCCTGACCTCCACCGAGACGTTGATCATCGCCCCCTCCTCCACCACCTCTTCCCTGACGAAGGGGGGATCTGACACCTGCCTGACGGTCTGCAGTACCGCGGGCGCCTGGAGCGAGGCCGACCCGGCGACCCCACCCGGGCATTGCTGCAGCTCCTCCTCGAGGTCGTGCACCCGGGTGCGGTAGGCGTCCACCTGGGCGGCATAGGACTGCAGGGAGCGGTTGTCCTGGGCCACCTGCAGGCCGAGTTCCTCGTTGGCCTGCTCCAGCCGCTCGATACGCCCCTGCAGCTCCTGCACCTCCCCCCCATCGGCAGGGAGCGGGAATGCGATCAGCACGGCGTTGGCGGCGAGGGAAACGAGGAGCAGCAGGGCGAGGATCTGTTCTCGTGTCACGGTGCGATTGTTATGCCCTCCAGGTAGTTAAGCGCGTTCCGCCTAGAGCAGGTCGGAGAGCCGCCGGCCCCCGAAGGAGCAGTGCTCCTGCAGCGGGCAGGTCTCGCAGGGCGCCCGGAAAGGCTTGTGGGGCATTGCCCCGGCGTTGATCTCCGTGGCCATGCGGATGGCCCGGAGCGCCGCCCGCCGGTCCCGGGGCTGGGGGACGCAGAGCCGGGCGGTGCCGGAGGGGACGTACTCCACCACCCCGGCCCTGACCAGGACCCCCAGCAGTTCCTCAACGCAGGCAGCATAGCAGGCCACTCTTATCCTGTCGGTGCCGTAGATGCCCGCCGCAGGGGCCTCACTCGACCGGACGACGGCGAAATAGGGCTCCTCGGAAAAGAGGCGGTCGACGACCCCGTGGATGCCCAGGCGGGAGGAGGTGACCGCCACCTCCGTCTCCGCGGCGCTGCGCCAGTCCGCGCCCCGGCACCGGGCCAGCCATTCCTCGAGCAGGGTGCGGTGCTCTTCGGCGGCTTCCGGCAGGACCGCCTGCACCTCCCCCCAGATGGTGTCGGCGTCGAGGTCTCCCCCGAAATGAGCGGCAATCTGCTTGGCAAGGGTGTAGCGGATCGACTCCCCCCGCGCCGTCTCCTGCTCCAGAAAGTAGCGGACAGGGCAGACATGGCAGGCCACCGCCCCGGAAACGCTCACCGTGTGCACGCTTTTCACCATCCCGCGGTTTCTAAAAAAGCCTTATTGTTCCAGACATTAAATAGTATGCCATGACAAAACGGGAGATCGCGGTCAATATCCCGCAAAATCTCGACCCTGTTTACGCCAACCGCATCCAGGTGGCCTACAAGGACGACGAGTTCACCTTCGTCTTCCTCCACGAGATCCCCGGCACCAACCAGGCCAGGGCAAAATCCATCGTCTCCATCAGCCCCAAGCACGCCAAGAACTTCTCCCAGGTGCTGGCCAAGACCATGGGGGACTACGAGGCCAAGTTCGGCGAGGTCAAGGCTCCATCCCCCGAAAAACAGGAAGAGAGCAACGTCACCATCCGCGGCTATAGCTGATCCGCGCATCACCTTTTTTCGCACTGTGCCTCTCTTCACCGGCGGCGCCTTCACCACATGTATTAATTACTCATTATAAAATTACATGCATAGAATACATTCCCCGACGGGAGTGCGAACAGGTGTCTCATGGCCCATCTGTTGAAGCGGTACCGCCAGATAGGAAGCGTGCTGGTGAAATACGGGTTTGGCATCGCTATCCGCGAGGTATTCCCCCCTGCCACCCGGCCCGGCATCCTCCGCCGCCCCCCGGAGGTCGACAAACGCACCACCGCGAGGAGAGTGCGGCTTGCCCTCGAGGAGCTGGGCCCCACCTTCATCAAGTTCGGCCAGATCATGAGCCTGCGCCGCGACCTCCTGCCGCCTGAGCTGATCGAGGAGCTCACCGCACTGACCGACCGGGTGGCGCCGCTGCCCTTCGATGCGGTTCGGCCGGTCATCGAGGAGTATTGCGGCCCCATCCCCGAGGCTTTCGCCTCCTTCGAGGAGGAGCCCTTCGCCGCCGCCTCCCTCGCCCAGGTGCACCGGGCGGTGCTGAAAGGCGGGGCAGTGGTGGCGGTGAAGGTGCAGCGCCCGGGCATCGAGGCGACGATCGAGGACGATATCGTCATCATGGAGTCGCTCGCCCGGCGGATCGCCCGGCGCTACCCGGCGTACCGGGTTTACAACCCCACCGGGCTGGTGCAGGAATTCGCCACCCAGATCCGCCGTGAGCTCGATTTCATCCAGGAGGGTAAAAACGCCGAGGAGCTCGCCCGCAACATGGCGGACTTCCCCGACATCCTGCTCCCCCGTATCCACTGGCGCTATTCGGGGACCCGGCTGCTCACCATGCAGTTCGTGGACGGGGTGCGTATCGACGACCTGGAGGGCATCCGGGCGCTGGGGGTCTTTCCCCGGGATCTCACCGAGCTCACCCTGAAAGCCTATCTGCGGCAGATCTTCCAGGACGGCTTCTTCCACGCCGACCCCCACACCGGCAACCTGCTGGTAACCCCGAAGGGCGAGCTCGCCTTCATCGACTGCGGGATGGTGGGGATCCTGCGGCCCGAGCGCCAGCAGGTCTTCACCCGTCTCCTCCTCGGGTTCGTGGACATCGACGTGGACGCGGTCGTCGACGCCTACCGGGCGCTGGGCATCGAGCTTCGGGAGGAGGACGAGGAGGCGTTCAAGGACGAGACCTACGCCATCCTCCAGGGCTACCGGCAGCTGGAGATCCAGCAGTTCGAGGTGGGCAACGTGATGACCCAGATCCCGGAGGTGCTGCGCCGCTACCACCTCGCCGTCCCCCTCACCATGATGCAGATGCTCAAAGTGATCATGATGATGATCGACACCAACGTCCACCTCGACCCCTCCTTCAACTTCCCCTCCCGGGTGCGCCCCTACCTCACCGACATCCTCCGCCACCGCTACCTCTCCCAGGACGCGGTGAAGCGGGCCTCGCAGTCGGCGCTGGACCTGGGGAGGTCCGCCGCCGAGCTCCCCCGCTCCCTCAACACCGCCCTCACCCGGCTCTCCTCCGGCCCCATCCGGCTCGATTTTGCCACCGACGACGTGCGGGATCTGGGCGCCTCCATCCGTTTCGCCGCCTCGGTGATCCTCATCGGCATGGTCTCCTCGGCCCTGCTGATCGGCTCCTCCCTGGTGGTGCTGGCCATGGACCGGCCGATGAGTGCGGGGATCTGCAGCACCATCGGCTCTCTCACCTTCCTCGGCTACCTGGCGGCGATTATCATCGGCATCGCCGCGATCGCCTACGTGCTCCGCCGCCGCTGAGTGCGGACCCGGGCACTTCCATTCTGAGTAAGATATATTAATTGCAGTATTGAAATGGGGGGTATCACCGAAGTGACATGAGGAGCGGAAAAAGGGATGAAGGTCGCCATTGTCGGATCCGGATTCGGAGGCCTCTCTGCGGCAGCGCTGCTGGCCAGGGACGGCTTCGAGGTGCAGGTCTTCGAGAAGAACGAGCAGCCCGGCGGGCGGGCCAGCACCTACAAGGAGTTGGGCTACACCTTCGACATGGGCCCCTCCTGGTACCTGATGCCCGACGTCTACGAGACGTTCTTCGCCGAGTTCGGCAAAACCCCGCAGGACTACTTCCCCCTGCAGCAGCTGGACCCCGCCTACCGAGTCTACTTCGGCCACCAGAAGGTGGCGGACGTCCCCGCGGACATCGAGCAGACCTATGCCCTCTTCGACTCCTTCGAGCCCGGGGGGGCGGAGAAGCTGCAGCGCTACCTCGCCTCGGCGGCGGAGAAGTACGACCTCTCCATCAACGAGCTCCTCTACCGCGACTACCGCTCGGTCCTCGATTTCCTGAGCGGCCGGCTGATCATGGAGGGGGCTAAGCTCCACGTTTTCGAGAACCTGGATTCCTTCGTCAACCGCTACTTCGAGAGCGACGAGGCGAAGAAGATTGTGGAGTACTCCATCGGGTTTCTGGGGGGATCGCCCAAAAACACCCCCTCCTTCTACCACATCATGTCCCACATCGACCTCACCATGGGGGTCTTCTACCCGGAGGGGGGGATGCGGGCGGTGGTGGGGGCGCTCCACCGCCTCGCCGCCGAGCAGGGGGCGCAGTTCCTCTTCGACGAGCCGGTCACCCGCATTCTGGTGGAGGACGGCACCGCCACCGGGGTGGAGACGACGAAGGGCAGCTTTGAGGCCGATATCGTCCTGGTGAACGCCGACTACCCCTGGAGCGAACTGCACCTGCTCGACGACCGCCACCGTACCTACGACGCGGCCTACTGGGAAAAAAGGGTGCTCGCCCCCTCGGCCTTCGTCGCCTACCTGGGCGTCAACAAACGGTTCGAGGGGCTCGCCCACCACACCCTGTTCCTGGACGAGCACTGGGAGGAGGGGTTCGACACCCTCTTCGACCCGGCGAAGGCGGCGTGGCCGGAGCGCCCCTCCTACTACGTCAACGTCCCCTCCCGCACCGATCCAACGGCGGCGCCGGAGGGCTGCGACACCCTTTTCATCCTGGTGGCGCTGGCCCCGGGCCTCGAGGACACCCCGGAGCGCAGGGAGGCCTTTTATGCCCGGATCATGGACGACCTGGAGCGAAAACTGGGCGAGCCGGTCCGCGAGGCGGTGGAGGTGAAGCGGATCTTCGCCCTGGAGGACTTCGCGAACCGCTATAACGCCTATCACGGCACGGCGCTGGGGCTCTCCCACACCCTCTTCCAGACGGCGCTGTGGCGGCCCTCGCACAAGAGCAAAAAGGTGGAGAACCTCTACTACAGCGGCCACTACACCCACCCCGGGATCGGGGTGCCCATGACCCTCATCTCCTCCACCATGGTGGCGAAGGAGCTGGCAGACCGCCACCCGCAGAATCGCTGAGGCATGCCCATGGTCACGAGGACGCATCTTGAGATCTTCCGGCGGGGGAGCACCACCTACTTCACCAGCACCCTCTTCTTCCCATCGGCGGTGCGGGACGACGTCTTCGTCCTCTACTGTTTCGTGCGCACCGCCGACGACTTCGTCGACGCCGTCCCCCAGCAGGCGGAGGCGTTCTATGCGTTCTGCGACGCCTACCGCAACGCCCTTTCGGGCGAGCCGGCCGGGGATGTGGTCATCGACCGCTTCGTCGCCCTGGTGCACCGCATCGGGATCGATCGTGCGTGGGTGGAGGCCTTCCTCTTCTCCATGGCAAGCGATCTCACCCGGTCCACTTACGCCACCATGGCTGACCTGGACGTCTACCTCTACGGCTCCTCGGAGGTGATCGGGCTGATGATGGCCCGGGTGATGGATCTGCCCGAGGCGTCCTACCCGGCGGCCCGGGCGCTGGGCAAGGCCATGCAGTTCATCAACTTCATCCGGGACATCGACGAGGACCTGGGCCTGGGGAGGGTCTACTTCCCCCAGGAGGACCTCAACGCGTTCGGGCTGGCCAGCCTGGATGCGGCGGAGGCCCGTGCCCGGCCGGAGGCCTTCGCCCGCTTCGTGGCCTTCGAGATCGACCGCTACCTCTCCTGGCAGCGGGAGGCGGAGGCGGGCTTCGCCTTCATCCCCCCGCGCCTTCGCATCGCCGTGCAGACGGCCTCGGACATGTACCGCTGGACGGCCGAGGAGATCCGCCGCCATCCCCTGGTGGTCTACGAGCGCAAGGTCAGGCCCTCCCGGAGCCGCATCGTGGCCCGGGCCTGCGCCAGTGCGCTCGCCGTGCACCTCCCCCCCGCCGTCTCCACGGGTGACCCGGAGTGAGCTCCCTTCTCCATCTTGCCATTTCCGTCTCCCGGGTCCGCTTCTGGATCTACACCGGGGGGACCTACGTGGTGGGCTATGCCCTGGGGATGGATTCGTGGCTGGCCTTCTTCCGGCCCGAGTACACCCTCTTCCTCCTCTACTTCTTCGTCCCGGCGAACGTGTTCATCTACGGGGTCAACGACTACTGGGACGAGGAGACTGACCGCACCAACCCCAGGAAGGACGAGAGAGAGCACCGGCTGGGGGGGGAGGAGCGGCGGGAGCTGCGCACCGTGCTCCTCGCCACGGGCGCCCTGAGCCTGGCCCTCCTCCCGATCATGGGCACCACCGCCGGGCTGATCTTTCTCGCCTTCCTCCTCCTCGCCTACTTCTACAGCGCCCCTCCCTTTCGCTTCAAGGAGGTCCCCTTCCTGGACTTCTCCTCCAACATGCTCTACATCCTGCCCGGCATCTTCGGCTTTTACCTGGCCGCGGGATCCCTCCCCCCGGCGGCGCTGGTCATCGCCGGCTACCTGCACATCGCCGCCATGCACCTCTTCTCCGCCATCCCGGACATCGACTGCGATCGCCGGGCGGGGATCACCACCACCGCGGTGCTCCTGGGGCGCCGCCCCTCCCTTTTCCTCTGCCTTTGCCTCTGGACGCTCCTCGCCCTGCTGGTGGTGGTGCTCGCCGGGTGCTATCCTCTCGCCTTTCTGGTCTTCTGCTACCCGGCCATCCCTCTGGCCCTCCTCCTCGCCCCAAAGCTCCGCATCGAGGAGGTCTACTGGTACCTCCCCGGCCTGAACACCGCCCTGGGGGGGCTCACCTTCGCCGTCTTCTTCCTCCTCAAGTTCAGCCCGGCGGGGGGCTCCTGATGCACCCCCGGCGCATCGTGCTCGCCACCGCCGCCATCTTCTTCGTGGTGGGCCTGGTCTTCGTGCGCTTCGGCGGGGAGATGGACTTCCCCGCCCTCTCTGCGGCCTTCGTGGTAGCCATGGCCCTGCCCTCCTATATCGCCCTGGTGCGCTGGCTGGGGGCAGGAAGGGGCCTGTTCCTCCTCCTGGTCTTAAGCCTCCTCCCCCTGGCGGTGGAGGCCCTCGCCGTGGCCACCGGCTTCCCCTACGGCTCCTTTCACTACGCCGGCTCCCTGGGCGAGCCTCTCTTCGGGCTGGTGCCGTGGACGGTGGCCTTCGCCTACCTGCCCATCTTTCTGGGATCGGTGACCCTGGCCAGCCGCCTGGCCGGCACAGCCTGGCGGCGGTTCGTCCCTGCAAGCGCTTTTCTGGCGGTGGCCATCGACCTGGTCATCGACCCGGCGGCGGTGCACGCCGGGTTCTGGATCTGGGAGCACCCCGGGCTCTACTACGGCATCCCCTCGGTCAACTTCCTCGGCTGGGCCCTCACCGGGGCTTTCTACGCCGCCCTCTTCCACTTCGCCGTCGCCGACCGCTTCGGCCGGGGCGAGGCGGTCCCCCTGGCGGTGGCCAGCAGCATGCTCCTCATCCTCGCCTTCTGGAGCGGCTACCTCCTGCGTGAGGGCCTCCTCGTACCTGTGGTCATCGGCGTACTGCTCATCGGCCTGCTGCTCTCCGCTTGCTCGCGGCCCGCCTGACCGTCCCCTCATCTCACCCGGTAGCGGAGGTGCACCCTCCCCTCCCCGAGATCGGCTGAGGAGATGAGCTCCAGGTCGCACGAGGTGTGCACCGATCGGAAGAGGTTCTTCTGCCCGGCACCGGCGATCGCCGGGGTGACGATGAGGCTGATCTCGTCGGCGATCCCCTGCTCCAGCAGGGCGGCGTTCAGGCCGCCGCCGCTGTCGGTGACCACGGTTTCGACGCCGAACCGTATCCTGAGCTCCTCAAGCGCCGCCGCAAGGTCCACCCGCCCCTCCCCGCAGCGGATGTAGGGGTACTCCCGCTCCGCGAGGTAGGCGAGGTAGGCTTCCGGCGTGGTTGCGGAGACGAGCACCACCACGTCCCTGAAATGCCCGGACCGCCGGTAAAAGTGCAAAAGACCTTGCAGAACCCCACGGCTGTCCACGAACACCCCGACGGGCCGGCTATCCCCGGGGTCCTGCGGCGGGCGGTGCCGGTCGGTGGGCACCTCCGGCTCATCGCTATCCGAGAACATCTCGATCCCGGTCTTCGCCGTGGTCGACCCGGCGAGCAGGGCGTCGGGGGAAAAGGAGAGGAGAATTTCATAGTGCAGCCCGATGTCGATATCGAAGCCCACCACCGCGTTGTCGAGGCTGACCGAATTGTGAAGGATCACCCTTGGAAGCATGGACGGTATGCGACGCCCGGGTATTTGAACCGGGTACCCGGCGAGCGGCCCCGGCGGGGACGTCCAAACCGGCCCCCGTCTCGCCCGACTGATACTTTTTTGTCCCCCTGCGATCAATAGAATAAAGCACGTGCCGCTGTGGCTTAGTGGTATAGCGGCTGATTCGTAATCAGCAGGCCGGGGGTTCGAATCCCTCCAGCGGCTCTATTACAAACGTCACTTAACTCGTATTTTTCGAATTAAGGCTCTTAAAATCGTTATTTCTAAGTGGATTTCCTCCAAAAATTGGATCTAACTCCGAATTTAAAAAATATATTTTTCCTTCAATATAAACTCGTTCGAGGCGCACTCTCTTTTACTTCCAAAGAGCGGTTCATTTTAATTTGTTGTTTCGTAATCGCTACATTTTTCCTTAAATAATTAATATTGAGAATTTCTCTATTGAAAAACCAAAAAAATATTATTAAGTAAATAAATTGTTGTAATTATAATACATCCATGCTAATATGATAAGAACAATAATTGAAATCAGAGAACCTATACTATTTGGATATTTTAAATTGTTATTCAAATAGAATTGAACAACAGTTAATAATACAGATATTATCAAAAATATTTGACCTTGAGGGTATTTTAATACAAAAAATATTGGAATTAAACATAAAAATAGGAGGGCGAAATATTTTATTATATCCATAATATCTCTTTTAATTGTGATCGTAAATTTATTATTATCCGTTTCTAATTTACCAACTAAATTTGAACCGTAGGGCATTCCAATATCAATATTATTTCTTGTAAGTAATGGAGGATATACTTCAATTTCCGAGGAATACTTATCAAATGGATACAAAATTTTTGTTCCCGTTGGATAAACAGTTCGAATAAACTCAATCTCATCATTTTCATTCAAATCAAAATTTTCTGAAGTATAACCTTTAGCAGAATTATAAGTGAAGATAAAAGAAGTAATATTTTTATCTGAAATATTAAATACTAATCTTGGCCTATAACTTATAGGTTCATTGAAATTGCCCCAATTCAATTCTTCAATTTGTACATCAAAATTACTAATAATTGGTCTTAAAAAAATTTGAACACTGTCACTTTCAAGACCTTCTATGGGTTTTTCAACGTATAAATAATAATCAAAATTCTCTTTTTTCATTAAAAAATTGAATTTATCTGAATCTTTATTAATCACCAAAATTTGATTCTCACCGTATATTTTTGTATTACCATCAAGAGGAATATCTAACATTTGATTGATATTTATATTGTTAATGTACTTTGGCCATTGACCTAATTTGATAATAAAAGGACATAACAAATTTACATTTGAATTTTTGATTTTGTAACTCGCGGAATATGTTATTTGTTGTGATATTTGAGGTGTTAAAAATTCATCGATACCTGTTAATTTTGTTTCATATGGCGTAATCTGAGGTTCTTGAATTGGCGAATCAGAATTGTTGTTAAAATGCCATTCTCCTGTTTTTGGATCTCTATATTGTTCCTTTCCAAATGTCAAAATAGGAGGATCTTTTGCGACTTTTCTACCAAACATAAAATATTGTATAGAAAGATTCGTATCTTCAAAATTCATCAAAGGCCCGCAATAATTTTGACCCCCCATTGAATATGATCCATCTACAGATTCGATTAATAAAGACTTATTAAAAGTAAATAATGGCGTCGAATTTTTATGATATTCAATTTGAGGTATAGCAATTGTGTTGACCACACATAATGCTAATATCAAAATACATATAGCTAAAATTGAATAATATGCCATTTGTTATATTTTTAATGCAGTTGCATATAATCTCTCCCATTTTCTAAGTAACTACGATTTTTTGTCCCTCCAGCGGCTCTTTCTATTCTGTGTGAATTCCTGCTGTTGAATACAAAATGTATTCGCTTGAGCACAAAACGGGTTCAACCTGTAAGTACTTGCGCTTCCGCCACCGATCCCCCCATTTCTTCTGCACTCCGGACCGGATCGACCATATCGCGAACCCCCAGGCCGGGGTTGAAAAACTAATTATTACTAAAATATACTAAATTAGTATTTCATTCGGCGACCTGCATCCCCGTACGATGAACTACTAATAAATACTAAAATATACTAAATTAGTATTTGAGTTGGCTGCCCCGTGAAATCTCTCCCTGAAAAGCCCCCTCTGGATCCTGAGCAGATCCTCGAGGAATTCGTCCGGTCTGCCCTGGACGATGCCACCCTGCGGAGCGATGCAGCCGAATACAACCGCCGCTACCTCTTCTGGGACGAGCTGAAATACCGGGTACGTGATCCGGAACGGCGCAAAAAGATGTGGGCCCTCATGAAATTCACCCGGATGATGCGGTTCGAACATGTCCCCTTCCGGTCGCTGGCCATGACCTATACCTTCACTCCTGATATCATCCGGAGCCTTCACGAGTTTGATCAGTATCTTTCGGGAAACATTCGCATTCACAACAAGACGATCCGGCTGGAACAGTCGTACATCATCAATTCTCTCATGGAGGAAGCGATTGCCTCCAGCATCCTCGAGGGTGCGGCTACCACCCGTATTCATGCAAAAAAAATGCTCAGGCGGGGCCAAAAACCGAAGACCGAGGGTGAACAGATGGTCATCAACAACTACGAGGCCATGAAGTTCATCCTCGCCCACAAGGATGAACCGCTGACGCCGGACCTCATGCTCGATATCCACCGCCTTGTAACCCGGCAAACCATCGACGACCAGCATGTCGGGCGGTTCCGGATGAGCAATGACATCGTCGTTGGCGACCCCGTATCCGGCGTGGTCTACCACCAGCCACCGGATCATGAGCAGATCCCGGCCCTCGCCGAGGAGGTATGCACCTTTGCGAACAATGATGGGGTGGAAGAGGGATCGGCAGCAGAAACCTATGTCCACCCCATCATCAAGGGCATCATCCTCCACTACCTGATCGGCTACATCCACCCCTTCAACGATGGAAACGGCAGGACGGCCCGGACCATCTTTTACTGGTACGTCCTCTCCCGGGGCTACTGGCTGTTCGAGTACATGTCCATCTCGAGGATCATTCTCCGGTCGAAGAAGAAGTACGCCCTCGCCTACCTGTACACCGAATACGACGACATGGATCTGACCTATTTCATCAACTTCAATATCTCCTGCATCACCGAGGCGCTCCACGACCTGCTCGTATATCTGGAACGAAAGCAGACGGAACAGAACGCCACAAAGGCGATCATCAAAGAGATCAGGGATATCAACGCCCGCCAGGCGGCGATTCTCCGTTATATGATGGAGCACAGCGATGAGTTCTTCACCATCAGGGAGATCATGCAGATGTTCGATGTGGTCTACCAGACGGCCCGGACCGACCTGATCCACCTTGCGGAGCTCGGCTTTCTCATCCAGGAGAAGCGGGGCCGGGAGTTCATCTTCATCTTCAACGAGAAGTGCTCCCTGTGGAATGAAATGGCTTGCGGCGAAAACCGTAATATCTCATGAAAATATACTGTATTTAGTTATCAGAAGTTCTTTTCCTGAACATCGAATTTAATCTTTTAATAAGGGATTTTTCCAGTGTTCGTGCACAATCCCACATGATCGTGTTGTATTCTCTTACATCAAAATGTAATATTGTTCCAGTCATAGAGGTTTGAATAAGTCGTTTTCCCTTTGCTCTCGAATAGCCAAGTTCATAATAAACGTTTGGCCTTTCTCCAGTAAGATCCGCAATAACAAGTCCTGCTTTGTCAATGCATTCCAAAATTTTTTCATTGATTTTATAGTCATCCTTTATACAATCAACTCGTTGAATTGATGCATCTGTATTCCATTGTTTCACCGCCCTTTCGATTGCATCATAAGCGTCAATAAGATGTGGTTCTTCTTGGAATGACATCAGTACAAAAATGTAATTTTCGTCCTCTCCTGTCCTAGGATTTACGGGATGTTGAAATGCATTAGGGAATAAATGTACTTTATCAAATGGAATCGAATATGAAATATTCCCATCATCTGAGGGAACTAATATCGTCTTCCTTTGATTTTGCATGCATTCGACCAGCATTTCATTTTCATGTAAATGAATTATACAAATGAATTCGTCTAATAATTGACCCATAAATTGCTTTTTGGTCCCAAATTTTGCATCGATATCTATTGTAAATAAATCATCATCTCCTTCAAGCTCTTGCTCAATATCCAAAAAAATTGGTTTAAGTGTAACTAGTTTATTCCGTCCCTCTAGCAATCCTATTTCATCCAAAAAATCGTCGTTATTTTTGAAAAAATCATTCACAGTAATGTCTTTATTATGAAAATCTTGACATTTTATATGGAAAATTATCGATTGAGGCCAATACTCGCTGTTTCCTTTTGCATAGGTCGTTTTTATTGACCAATATTGACCTGCAGGGCTTTCATTTGGCTCGAATATTGAATAATTGAGGTAAGATTCGTTTGTCAATATTCGAATAAATTCCTTTTTTATTTTTTCTGAGATCTCTTTAAATTTTAAAGGTTCCATATGGCTTTATTAAAATTTCCATATTATAGGTTTTCTGAAATGCAATGAAAATTATGTCGCATTTACAGATTATATTTGTATAATTAAACCCCTTGCTCAAAATTTCTCCCAACCTTTCATATCACCATTTTTTTCTCTTTCACGATATATTTGCCATCCGTTTGTATCCGAGTCTATGATTTGATTGTTGTTGACGAATATGGCTTAATCTATCGATAAAATCTCAAAAAAGGTGATTATTCCTCAGACCAAGAAATCCGCAATAATTCCCCCGGCGTACACCACCATGGCCACGTGGAAGCACGGCAGGGCCTTCAGCGCGGCCTCCGGCCTCCGTCCCCGCAGGATGATCCCGTTGGCGATCAGGAGCAGCACGAACCCGGGGATCAGCGCCGCCCGTGCCAGCGGCCCGAGCACCCCGGCAAAGAACAGGGCCATGATCCCGTGGAGCACCGTAAAGGCGGCGATCCAGAGGACGTTCCCCTGCACCCCGTAGAGCACCGGGATGGTCTTCATCCCCCGGGCCAGGTCGTTTCTGAGATCGGCGAGATCGTTTGTCCCCAGGTGGGCCTGGGCGTAGGGATAGAAGAAGAGGAAGTAGAGCAGGGCGGACGCATCGGGCATCCCTGCGGCCAGATAGCCGGCGACCGGGAAGAGGGCGAAGTCCGTCCTCCCCACCAGCTGGGCGACCGGCAACGACTGGAAGCGTTTTTTCAGCTGGTAGAAGACCTCCGCGGCATAGGCATAGCCCATGATCACAATGATGAAGAGGGAGTGCGGATAGGGGAGCGTCAGGATGAGTGCGAGGGCGAGCAGGGCGAGGACGGCGAAAAGGAGCAGGGCCCGGCCGGGCGAAATGAGCCCCTCGGCGATGGGCCTTGTTGCGAAGACCCGCCAGTAGCGGGTCATCTGCCCGTCGATGTCCCGGGTGTCGTGCACCCGGTCCACGTAGTCGTTGAGGACCATGCCGGCCTCGAAGCCGAAGAGCCCGATGAGGGCGGCGACCAGCACATACCCCCACGAAAACTTACCGTAGGTGCCGAAGGCGAGAAACGTCCCCGAGCAGAAGAGAAGGGGCCAGGCAAACGCAAAATGGAGCCGCAGGAGATCGATATATGCCCGCAGGGCCCGACTATCCATCAGGGGAGATATCACAGCAATCCTGATGAGTGTTGCCGTATCATCTCCCTGCCCGCGGCGCGGCCGGTTTCTGTTCAGGGCAGCGGCGGGCACCGGCCGGCGGAGCGCATGCCCCCGCCGGTCCTCCCCGCTCCCGGGCGCTTAATCTTTGAATTCGACCAGGGCGATGATATTGCCCTCGGAATCCTTGAACCATGCCGCCCGGTCCGGGCTCATGGCGGCGATCCCCTGCTTTGTCTTCAGGCCCGGCATGTCATACTCTTCGAATTTGATCCCCCGACTGCGCAGGTCCGCCATTTCCGCCTCGATATCGTCGACCATGAACCCCGCAACCGTGTGATCTGCTTTGGTCGCCGCCCGCTCGTACATGAAGAGGTAGGAGTCGTGCCCTGCGGCAAACAGCACGCCCGATTCTTTCTCCCATTCCACCGAGAGGCCGAGCTTGGCTGTGTAGAACTCCTTGGCCCTGTTCATGTCGACGGCCGGCAGCACAGGCCATACTTTCTTGTCTGATAACATGACTTCGCATCCCTCCGTTTTGTGCATCCTCCCCGGGACACGCAGTGTTCCTCCGAACGGAACCTTCGGGTCTCTCCCCTTCCTGTCCTGTTCACCGCCTCCCGGGGAACGGCAGGATGCACGCGACGCTGCAGACCCGCCCCCCCCGGCGGCCCTGGAACGCCAACGGGCGAATACTGTTCCAGACGATAAATAGTTTCCCGGTGTTCGCCCGGTGCACTCACTTCTTCAGCGCCGACCCCCGCACCGAAAACGATCCCCCGTGCAGGGTGATCCACGGGCCCTCCACCACCTCGACGAAGCCGCCGCTGCTGTGGGCGCCGTTCCTCGCCCTTGGTGGCATGTCCCTGCTGCGGCGGTGCCGCTGGACCCCCACCCCCTCCTCTCTCTTCCTGTCCCCGGTTCTTTCGCCTCCCCATCAGGTTCGAATATTCTCACCATTTATCTGTCCCCGGTCCCCACCCTGATCATGCATCCCGCCCCCTGCCCCCCCCGGGAGGACTGAACATGGACGCCCCCGCCTCACCCCGCTCCCGCACTCTCGTCCTCGTCGTCGTTCTCCTGGGCATTTTCATGGCAGTGATGGACGGTATCGTGGTCAGCATCGCGCTTCCCACCATCACCGCATTCTACGGGGTCGACGTGGCCCAGTCACAGTGGGTGATCACCGCCTACCTCATGACCGTCACGGCCCTCTTCCTCGTCTTCGGGAGGTTGGCGGAATCTGTGGGGAAGAGCCGCCTCTTTCTCGCCGGGATGGCCCTGTTTACGCTCGCGTCGTTTGGCTGCGCCTCCGCCCCCAATCTTCTCGCGCTCATCGGGATGCGGGTGCTGCAGGCCATCGGGGCATCGGCGGCCTTCGCCATCTCTGCGGCCATCATCTACGGCATCTTCCCCCGGGGGGAGCAGGGGCGGGCGATGGGGGCCGTCGCCGCCACCGTCTCCGTGGCCGGGCTGGCCGCCCCTGCCCTCGGCGGCTTCCTCACCGCACTGTTCGGCTGGGAGTACATCTTCCTCATCAACATCCCCGCAGGCATTGCGCTTCTCGCCGTGGGGCTGCGGGTGATGGATCTCCATGAGCCCAGGCGCTCCTCCCTCTCCATGGACTGGACAGGGGCTGTCACCCTCATGGCCGCCATCGTGGCCTTCATGCTCTGCCTCGAGGAGTTCACCTCGGGCATCCGCGTCTCCGCCCCCCTCGTCCTCCTCGGCCTGGCGGCCCTGGGGGCCTTCACCCTCTTCGTGCGCACCGAACGGCGCCACTCCCGCCCCCTGATGGACTTTTCCCTGCTGCGGGACCCCCTCTTTGGCATCCCCCTGGCTAGCTGCCTCCTCTTCTTCGTTGCCCTCTTTATCTTCAATATCTGCGGCCCCTTCTACTTCGAGGGGGTGATAGGGCTCTCCCCCGCCGAGGTGGGGGGGATCTTCATGATCGTCCCCGCCATCACCGTGGTCGCTTCCCCCCTCACCGGCTGGCTCTTCGACCGCCGCGAGAGCCCCGCCTACGCCGCCATTGGTCTTTCGCTCTGCACCGTTGCGCTCCTCCTCCTCGCCTGGGGGGCGGCCCGGCAGGACTTCATCCTCATCCTCGCCTCACTCGTCGTCCTCGCTTTTGGCAACGCACTCTTCAACAGCCCCAACAACACCGAGATCATGCGGGCCGCCCCGGTGGAGAAGATGGGGCTGGCCTCCAGCCTGACGGCCATGGCCCGCAACTTCGGCATGGCCCTGGGGGTCTCCGTCGCCGGCATCCTCCTCACCTTCCAGGTGAGCCTCGCCGGGACGGAAAGCGGCGTGGCGTCCGCCGATCCGACACTCCTCGCCGGGGCCATCGGCGTGGTCATGCTCGTCGCCGCCCTCACCTGCGGGATCGGCGTCGCGGCCCAGGTGCTGCGATGGCGGCTCATCACCAAGGGGCCAAGGGGACCAAAGCAGGCCTGACCTGCGGCCCTCCTCGTATGGTAGCTCCTCCCCCTCCCCGCTCCCGCTCTTCTCTTCCCCCTCACTTTTTCAGCGCCGATCCCCGCACCGTAAACGATCCCCCGCCCAGGTTAATGCAAGGCCTCTCAATGCAGCTGATTACAGAATGTAATCAATTGAACACAAAATGTATACAACTCGGGATGCTATCTCGCAACACTGCTGCCCACCTGGATGAACGATAATATCGAATCGCTTAACCTGTGATTTCCCCAATGTGGATTCGAGGATATTTATGGCGGTAATGTGGCCCCGGGAGTTTCCGCAGGAATTCCGCTCACTCGCAGAACGAAATGCCGAAAGGAAGGTCTACGGAAGGCTTTCTGAGGCCCTTGAGGACGACTTCGTCGTATTCTATTCACGGCCCTGGCTTGGAATGACCTGGGACGGGATAGAGGTCGACGGAGAATGCGATTTTGTCATCGCCCACCCGGAGTACGGCTACCTCGCGCTCGAGGTGAAGGGCGGTGGCGTTGCATATGATCCTGAATTCGAAGAATGGACGAGCATGGACAGGAACGGGGACCTGCATACCATCAAGGATCCCGTCGAGCAGGCGAAGCGGTCCAAGCACGAGATCCTGAGAAAAATGACCGCTTCCGAACATTGGGTGACCCGATACATACGGGCATGCCATGGTGTAGTATTGCCTGACATACAAAATCCCGGGGAAGATCTCGGGGCTGACATGCCGCTGCATATCTTCTGTTTCCATGACGAGATCGAGCATGACCTCCGAAGCTGGGTCATTGAGAGGTTCGAGCTATGTGCGGATCCCGATGCTCGGATCCAGCCGCTCGGGGAAGACGGGATCCGGGCGCTCGAGGATATCCTGGCCCGGCCCATTCAGCTGAGCGTGCCGCTGGGACGGCTCATCGAGGATGATGATGCCCGGATCCACAGCCTCACGCCCACGCAGTTTCGGATCCTCGGTATGCTGCAAGGCAGAAAACGGGTGGCGATCTCCGGCTCGGCAGGAACCGGGAAGACCGTACTTGCGATGGAAGAGGCGGTCCGGTGCGCTGACCGCGGCCTCTCGGTGCTCCTGACCTGCTACAACAAAGCACTCGGCCACTCTATGCAGGAGACCCTCAAAATGCACCACGGCATCACCGTCGGCCACTATCATGGCTTCTGCAATGCGCTCTTCAAGGAGGCGGGTATATCTCTCGACCGCGATGTCCCGCTCCATGAGCTCTTTCTCCAGCAGTACCCGAACGCACTGATCGAAGCGCTGGAGATCCTGCCTGAAACCAGATTCGATGCGATCATCATCGACGAGGGCCAGGATTTCCCCCCTGAACTGGTGAAATCACTGGTCTCCTTACTCGATCCCGGCGGCGAAAATCTCATCCGGTTTTTCTACGACGATAACCAGAATGTCTATAGCAATACCTACGAGCATCTCAAGGACTTTTTCGAACTGCCGTTCCCGTTGACGGCGAACCTCCGCAACACCAAGAAGATACACGAGGTCGCAGGCAGGTACTATCGCGGAAATGAGACCGAGGCGATAGGCCCCGATGGGAAGGAGGTTGCGTGGATTGAAGCGGAATCCCCCCTTGCGGCAAAAGACGCGGTCGATGCCTATGTTGGACGCCTCGTGCATCAGGAGGGGGTCAGCCCCCCGGACATCGCTGTGCTGGTCCCCCGATCAGAGGACAAGGCGGTCTTCTTCCCCGCTGGCATGATCGCCGGCATGCGCTCTCACCGGTGCGATGCCACGGGTGACGGCTCGATCACGCTCGACTCGGTACGGCGGTTCAAAGGCCTTGAGCGTCTTGTGGTCATTCTTGTGGTCACGGATGCCCTCATCGAGAGCGAGGAAAAACTCTACGTCGCCCTGTCCCGGCCGCGGGCCCTGCTTGCTGTTGTGGGAAGGAAGGAAGACCTGGAAACAATACTGAGGGACTATCCGCCGATTCGATCCTAATTCGTGCCATTGTCCGGGATATCCAATCGGACAAACGACGCCAGATCGCTTTTCATCCGGCCGTGCGAGCACCATTTCTCATGGCTCAAGGTTGTTCTCGTGGCGAATATCGTGGTTCACTTCTTCAACGCCGAGCCCCGCACGGTAAACGATCCCCCGTGAAGGTTGATCCACGGCCCCTCCACCACCCCGATGTGCTGGCCGCACGGGCAGTAGACCTCGTCGCCCTCCCGCACCGAGTGGTCGGCCGAGATCCGGGCCAGCCAGCAGTGCAGCAGCTTCCCCTTCCCGATCTTCTGGTAGCGGAACAGCTTGCGGCCGCAGGCGGCGCAGTGGATGGTGATCATGGATTTGAAAGAGAATGTTCCGGTCTCATTCTATGATCCCCTGCTGTTTCAGGGCGAAGAAGCATCTGCTACAGGCCCGCACATCGGCCAGGGCGTCGTGGGCGCCTTCGAACCCCTCCCCGAAGAGCACGTCCTGCTTCACGCACCCAGCCCGAGGTCGGCGAGATCCATGACGTAGAACCCCTCCTCTCTCAGTGCCTCCTTTTCACCCACGGTGCGGGCGGCGACGCCGGTGTCCACCGGACCGGAGAGGCCCTTTACGAGAGGGATCTTTGCCGACAGTGACGAGAGGAGACCGAGCGCCTCGGAACGCGTGAGGGCGCGGTTCTTGATCTCGACGGCGAGACTCCCCTGCGGCCCGAGAGCGAGCAGATCGATCTCGTCCCCCCGGCGGTTCCACCACGGCCCGATCTCGTCATACCGGTCCGCAAGGTCACGGGCGAGGAGGACGCGCACCATCTCCTCGAATGCACGGCCGGAGAATCCCTTCCATTCCCTAACAATCCGTTCTTTGAGCAGATCGAAGCGGCCACTCTGATAGAGGCTCATGTTCCGGTAGATATAGCGTGCATAAAACCGGAAAAAGTTGTCACAGAAGACATACCTGCCCATCTTCGACCGCTTTCCCCGTTCCGTAACCGGGACGCGATACTCGATGACCCCGAGAAGGTCGACAAGATCGCGCAGGTACGGAGGCAGGGAGGTTGGGGGGAGGCGGACAACATCGGCGATCTCCTTCTGGGTCTCCTTCCCATCGGCAATTGCGGCCAGGATCTCGTAATATGTTGCATGTTCGCGACCGAACTCCTCGACGACGACGTCATTCATCTCCCGCTTGAGAGGAGCGAGGTCGTCGAGGAGAAGCCGGTCAAGAGCACTCGAAAGATCGGTGCACCCGTACTTCTCCAGGTAGGTGTAGTAGTAGATCGTCCCGCCAAAGAGGAGGTAGAGATCGAGCCGTTCATTTGGATCCTGCACGCCGAGGTCGCGGAGAATGGTCAGGCACTCGATGGGATCGAAGGGGCGGAGAGTCAGGATATTGTCGGCCCGCTTGAAGAGGGGTGCACCCCCTTCGAGGAAGATCTCCCTGATCATCCCGACCGACGAGCCTGAAACGATGAGAAAGAGATGTGAGTCCCGCCCCTTCGTATCCCAGAATCGCTGCATCTGGGAGATGAACGAGGGATGGATCTTTTGAAAGCGCTGGAATTCATCGAAGACAACGACCAGCGGTTCGTGGTAGGAGAAGAGGAACTCCAGGAATGCCTCCGGTGTGTCGGTCCTGATGTAGCTGGGGAGATCGAGGGCATCGGCCATCAGTCGCCCGAACTCCTCCATCAGATCCTCGATGCTTTTATTCGCATCGACGTAGAAATAGAGGGCCCGCTTTCCCCTGCAGAACTCCAGTACCAGCTCGGTCTTCCCGACCCGCCGCCTGCCGGTGACGACCAGAAAGGATGGAGATCTGGCGTAGAGGTGCTCCATCAGCTCGAGTTCGCGTTCCCTGCCGTAGAACCTCATAATGATTATGTACATTATTATTATGAATATAATTATTGTTGTGCGGATGCCGCCGGCAGGTGGCGGGGCGTTGCCTGCCGCATGCGGGCTCCGGTTGCAGGCGGCGCAGCGGGTGGGGATCATGGGTCTGGTGCGGTGGGAGCGGATTGTTCTTCAGCTGGCTGTTCCACGCTCTCATTAAGTGCCTGATCAACCGCACCAGGCCCCTCCGCACCGGCTTCAGGCGTCATGTTGGTCATATTCCCCACCTCAGCCGGGGCGAATGTACATTCCGGCGTCGGCACGGGCGTCCCCGCACCATCCCCCGCGGGCCCGGCCCGTTCGGCGAGGTCGGCGGCCACACCGGGCCAGATGGAGAAGGCAAAGATCCAGAGGAAGGCCAGGCTCATGGAAAGGACGAGCATGATGCGGATGATGCGGAGGAGGCGGATGGGGGGCATTATTAAGAATCTCGTTTTGATTCTCTATTAGTCATTTCCCTATAAGAGTTGAAAAATGCATCAACAAATACCGATTCATTAATTTTAAAATTGCAATTTAATCATAGCTATGGAAACAACGGAAAAAATCGTTGAAGCATATGTCCGTTACGTGAAAGGTTGGGCCACAATACCCAATATCAAGTGTCATGGCCAATATGAGATTGATCTGCTGGCGATAAATCCTGTAACAAATGAAAAATATCACATTGAGAGTGGGGTTTCCGTTTCACAAAGTCACAGTAAACTCACAACGAATACATATTCTGAAGAATTGTTGAAAGAACGTATAAATAAACCAAAACAACGACGCACTCTTGGATATTTTAAGGAAAGAAAATTTTCCGCTCCTGAAATTCTTGTGACCTTAGAAAAGTATGGCTTCATTCCGGGAGGATATTCTCAGGTAATCGTAACATGGGATTATACCGAAGAGGCTCTCAGTGAAGCAAAGTGGAAAAAGATAGAAATCTGGGATTTCAAGCAGATATTATTTGAAATAACTGAAAAATTCAAAAATGAGAGATCGTATTTTATTGATGATACGTTGAGGACGCTTCAATTGTACGCAAGAGCCTCGAAATCTTTTGGTACAAATGAGATATGATCTATCTCAATAATTTTCTGATATTGAAGGATCAACTGATACTCATCTTCAGGAATCAAATGTGTCACTTGATTTACTCAATACTTATAGTTGTGTAACTGCTATCCAAAATTTGCTGTAATAAAAAGTGAAACAATAAAATTTATCGAGCATATACTCTAAAATCAACATCAGATGGGCTTCCTGGATAAACTGGGCAAAACGATAGAAGTCTGGTTGGGCGACGACGAAGAGGAGTACGAAGAAGCCGAGCAGAAGACACTGAGAGAGATCAACAAGGATAAGGGCGATGCATTCGAGCAGTATGTGGTCAATATCTTCAACAGGCAGAAGAAATATTTCGCAATCCACGACTGGACCCGTGATGTCGGCTACAAGCAGGCAGGGGCGTATGTAGAATCTAACCAGCATCCTGACCTTATTATCCGTTATAAGTATAATGATGAAAAATTCGCCGTGGAGTGCAAGTGGCGAAGCAAGCTCTACTATAACAAGAAATTCAACACACCGATGCTGGGCTGGGCTATTCCGGATAAAATCAAGAGATACAACAAATATTCAAAGGAACAGAAGATCCCCGTCTTTATCTTTATCGGGCTTGGGGGATCGCCCGACAATCCTGATCATACTTTTTGTATCCCGCTGCATGAGGCGAAGTATCCTGATTTATTCCCGAGTTTGCTGGAACAATATGAACGTTCTCCTGCGGATAAAACGTTCTTTTGGCGAGATGGAATGTTGAAATAATCATTTTTTATTTCCTCAGCGCCGACCGCCGCTCTGTAAATAATCCATCGTGCAAATTGATTCACAGATTCAAATCATCAGTCTTCGTTTACAAAATCAGAGCGCTCACAGGTACCGAGCAGAAATTTCCGCTTCTTCTCCTCTCCCTCGACCGAGAGGAGGATCTGGTTGTTCGCAAATCCGCCCCTTTCATTCGCTTTTCTGGCCCTGAGAGATTCAAGATCGGCCCGGCTCAATCCTTTGAGTTCGGCGATCCGTAGTATGACCTCAAGAAGATCGGCGAGTTCCTCAGGTTTTTTCAGTTCAAGGTACTCTTCCAGTTCTTCGAGGAGTTTGTACTCAAGATAGCGGAGAAAGGTCGGGTCATCAACGGTTTTTGTGGTGCACTGTTCACCCTGGGAACGGATGATCTCGGGAATTTTATCCCGGACTGCTTTGTTGTACTCGGTTATATCTCCCATGCTTCATACCCCCGAACATCGATCAGGTACTCGCTCGTTTCCACCAGCCGGGAAAATGCCTCATCCATCCAGGAATCCCCCACCTCCGGGCCAGCAAGTGATGCGCTGATCTCTCGCTCAAACCGGATCGGAAAAGCATCATGCAATATATCCCAGTACCCCATAATTGCACCTTCTCTTGCTTCTATCAGGGATGGGCTCGGGATGCAGGCCTTTTTCTGCGCATTCACCGCATCGTAGGTCGGTAGCAGGTTCCAGAGATCATTGTTCTTCCAGATCGAAAAGGGAAGCATATGGTCCACATGCATTCTGTCAGGAGACGTGATGGATCTTCCGGTCCACACACAGTAGAGTGCCCCGTGCTCCCGTAGCGCTGTATCATAGACCTTACGCGCATCCAGCACCGCACGTTCGGTCTCAGGCGAACGGGTCAACAGCTCGATGACCTGTGCCTCGGTCAGCTCCCCCGATCGGTCCACCTGCACGGTAAATTCGGCCCATTTTTTCAGAACCCCTTCTTCACCGGAAATAAATGTCCCGAAATACTCAAACACGGTGGCAAGGTCCCTGCTCAACGTGAAGCTCCCCCCGGAGCGGATAAACAGGCTCCTATCCGTGGCAACCCCCCGGGGAAACGCTTTGAGAGGCCGATCAGGAGTAAATACCGAATAATATTCATGGGATTGAGAGTAGCCCAGGAATTTCATCGGCATGGAGGCAATCGTGGTTCTCAATGCCTTCGCAAGGTCAAGGAAACGCTGCTGTGCCCCTGCAGGCATCGTGCCGGTCATATACTCATGGTAAAATACGGAATACCCTCCCCGGTTCCGGTAATACTCGGTCAGGGCAGTGAACTGTGGTCGGAAGGCGAGGGCATGCTTCCCGTGCGGTTCACCGGACTTTTGCGGAATGAACCGCGCGCTTTCGATAAGAGGGTAATAGTACAGGATCCATTTCTCGACAAGGATGCCCAGGGGAATGCAAAATCGACAGGTTTCCGCATCAGTTTCACCCAGATGCCGGTGTTTCTGGCAGATCTCAATGACACCCCGGAGGAGGGCATACTTATAGGTCGCATCTGCTTTGTCACGTTCTACGATGGCATTTATCCTGCGCAATTCGGCGAGATCCATGGGCGGTGATGAGGATTTTGAACGAGGTGCTGTTATTTGTTTGGGTTTTGGTTTGTGGATATTGAGGATCTCGATGCGTCACTGTGTAAATTTGATCTGCTGAGTGAATGTGTTAATCGGATGGTGTTATTTGGTGGAGAATCATTAGGTTCAAAATCAAAATATTGGCCGTCAGATTGATTATAAATAGTCTTTCCCATGAAAATCAGATATCCCTATATTCGCATTCTTACCATCTGCTGGTGGTATGATATTATCCGGTGTGAGGACGATTTCTCTCATCTCATCGCCCACAGAATCAGCTCATTTGGTCTGGTCGGTGGACATGCTGTGCTAGATGGAGAAGCGAAGATTCAGATGAAAGTCAGGCTTAGGCCTAGGCCGAGAAGGGCATCACAAAACCATCTTGCCCTAAGGCCTTTGATTTCGAAATCAACGCTTGCATTTTTCAGAGACGTAATGTTCACATTTATCTGGTGGGATGCATTTGAAAATTAAAAAATAAGGTCTATATTTTGATACGAATGTGATATGCGGTGATATGCCCATTTTGCCAGAATTTATAGGGATTTTTAATGATATTTATACGGGCCGTATGTGTGCCAGCATTATAAACACGATATATTTTGAAATTCTCCCCCATTGCTTTTGCATATTCCCATTGTGCACGAGTTATGTCAAACCAATCCTTTGTTGCAGTTTTCGTCGATTTAACCTCAATGCATTCTTTCAAGCCATTTTCAGTTACTTCAATATCGTGGCCTATTCCCTTCTCACCGTTCTTGTTGAGCCAGCAGATTTCAGCAATATTTTCACCGTCTTGCGAAAAAACAGATATATCATTGATTTCTGCATAATGCGCATCGGGATATTTATTGGCGAACGTCTCAATCAGATAATGGTATGCGTATTTTTCTCCCCAATTTCCGATGTTTTTCTTATCGGCTTGACTCAATCTATCAGATTCACCTTCATCGTTTGAGTTGTTTGATGCCAATATTGGATCCTGATCATCTTGCATTGACAATGGAACAGGGGAGTGACTGGTGCTTGAATTTTTATATCGATCAACTCGAATTGGAACATTTTCAGGTTGGCATTCTGCTACCCAATCCGTTTTCTTAGGAGAAACACCCAAATCATTTGAATAATATTCAATATTTGACGGATCATGCTGATCTCTAGAAGGATTATTTCCATTCAATGTCGCAATTTGTGGACTTTGTTTATTCGAGTGATTCAGAGGAGTTTTCTGAACCGTAGTGAATGATGAGCTGTTGTTAATTGAAGATATCTCGTTTTCATGCGTTATTTCTGCATTGTCTGATAATGGATCTACACTCCTATCTAGCATGGAAACATCTTCTTTAACCTCTTGAGTTCCACGATCCAAGATCTCATCTTCAACCACATTTAGCTCATATCCTTCGACCTCGACATTGTCACATTCACCAGCGCTTTCATAAGAGTAATCAAACAACTCTTGTGTGGGGAGATTACCTATCTCTCTATTGCGAAGATAGTTCTCAATTTTATCAACACTCCCTTTTTCGAAAAGAATTATTAGAAAATCACTAAAATCATCACGTAAATTAAACAATTTTGCTAATTCAAGAGCAATCGCATCAAAATTTTCAATTTCTGAACCGACATAGTAGAGATCTCCATCGTGTAGATTGAGATTTCTTGGACCGCATTTAAAGATAGTTTCGGATAAAATGAATTTCACAACGAGCCTATCTACGTTATAGACAGTTATTTCCTTCAATTTGGAAAAGATCCCTTCCTTATTTAAACGCTCGAAGTCATCATTATTGGATTTATACAAAAAACGTTCAATATATGGCGTAAATAAACGAATTTGCTCTGTGAATTTTTCATTGATTACCGGATTATCTCTTTCAGCTAATTGAGTTACAACAGAATTTGAGAGGAATCGTATTCCAGTGGCTTTGATGAAATGCTCAATCTTCGGATAAAAGTCTTGTTCATACCAAAGAAAGTGGATGCCCGGATTTTCCCGGAAGACATTATACAATTCTGTATTGTCTGGTATGAAAATATCGTCGTGACTATTAAGGAACTCATTATTCTCTGTCAGAAATATCGGTTTAGAAATGAATTCTTTCCACCAGTCTTCTTCTAATAAAGAATATTCATTATTCTTGGGATTAAGAAAATCGTTCAATGTGCGATATATTTTGAGTATTTTATTTCGATCCTTCTTGTCCACACAGCCTTTATCAGCACAGTTTTGCAATAATTCCGCATAATCCTGTGCAGAAGGTTTTTCTTTTACCCCCAGCATTCCTACAAAAAATGATTTGAGTTTCGGATAGTGATCCTTCAGATATCCCCAGCCATCTCCAAATAAATTTGATTGATTCTCCCAAAAAACTTCATTTCGAGTGAAAAATTCTTCTTTTGAGTTCGGAATATATATTGCTGGAGTATCCTCAAAAAAAGATTTTATTTCATTTTGTTCACTTTTACCGGATTCCTTGTATAAGGTGTGATATATCCTTTCATAAATCTCTTTTTTTACAGGAGGGCCAGCTCTTAAATACTCGAGACCCTCCAGGAGGGTCATGGTATCAATTTCAGTCTGAATTTTTAGGAACTCTTGAAATTTTTCTGATTTAATATCCACCTCTAAATACGCGATTTCGTCACCAAACAAACCATATATTTCATCGGTTTTTAGAAACAATATTTGGGGGGATAAAAAATCCCCGTACGTTGATGGAACTTCCCATTCAGAAATTTCACGCTTGAATGTAGATTCAAAGGGCTTCGTTTTTTTGTTATAGTAAAAATACTTATAGGTCATTTCCAAATATTTTGAATACTTATCTTCCCATAATTCATCTAATATTTTCAATAAAAGATTGTATTTATTTCTTTGAGCCTCATGTTCGAGTTTCGGATCATTATTGCAATTGAAATCGAATATTCCCTTAAATTCAGGAGAAAAACGCCAATCCTCAATTTCATCATCAACTGGATTGGTCGAATCCCTGAAGTTATAATTCCAATATTCCTTATCTTCAGAAGTCGGTGAGCCGCGATGTTTTACCACTTTTGGGCCCTCATTGACCCCAATTATGACTAAAAAATTCTTCCATGAGTTGATTTCGTCTTGGATTTTGGAATTATTATTCTGAATAATTTGCGCCTTTTCTTCTTCGATAATGGCAATTTCATCCTTCCAATTTTTAACTAATTTTTTATTTTTCTTCAACCATGTTTTGGTCATTCCTTCAAAATTCTTTTTCAAATCTTCAATCTTTGTTTCAAATGAAGAGATATCATGCCTATCGATATCCAGATAATATTCATCCACATAGCGAACAGATATACCAGCGAATAAGGTTTCTAAATCAAAGCGATTTCCCATAGAGGATGGCAAATAGAGATTTTCTGGATAATTATATTGGGATGCATTTTTATCACTTGTCCGGAGTAACAACGACTTTTTTAGCTGGTCTCCTTTCCATTTGCCTCGATCAGAAAAATAAATGTCTAAATTATCCTTAATATAGCGAATATATCCTACAAGTATTACGGAATCGATTGATTGAATCGAGTATTCATCGTGATTTTTGTATATTGGTAAAATATGATCTTCAATTATTTCAGCTGGTGTGAGTGGCTTTACACCCATCCTTCGAAGGAATTGGATGATGCTTTCCTTTTTAGTTTCATCTTCTGTTTCAAATGTAGTCTTCTTAATGAATCCCAGCTCATGTTCAAATCCATATCTTTTTCCGAAATTCATTGGAAAGAAGATTGCCATATCATTTATGGAAACTAGACTCTCATCTTGAAGACGGATAATTCTCAAATTCCTGATTTCATTTATCTTTTCGTCTGGTAACTTTCTTTTTAAGTAATCATAGAGTTGCAACAGCCAAGAGTCACTTTGATCGGCTACCCACGAATCATTCCTTAAACACAAGATCAGCTTATCAATTCCAAATTTCTCGATATCCAAGAAATCAAGAACCGCTTTGTTGATGTTCACAGATTTATTAATAAAATTCTTACCGAATTCCTCTCTTATGAGACTATTTGATACAATCTCCCGAATTTCTCCGTCATCTGTCCAAAATAGACCCGTTGGCTTTGAGAACTCACCCCAATCATTAACGATAAAAGACGTTTGGAGTAGTTTTTCCTTAATTTGATCAACTACAGGATGAAAAAACGGATCCGCAATATGTTTTGGCAGAGGGATAATATTGTAAAAGGAATATTGCATTGCTTCATCCATTTTTAAAATCTCAATGGCATTCACGAAGGCGGTAGCAAGGTTATCCCGAAGCCAAAGATTCCATTCAAAATCCTTTTCAAGATCTTCTCGACTTGAAGTCAATTCGAAATCAGCCTGAATAATAAATCTAAACCCGTATTTTCTTATTGGAAGGTAAGTGAAAACTTTCTGTTCGGTAGATGTTATTGCCTCACCATTCGCCTTCAATGGAAATGCAAGGGCAATGATGGTTTTTTCAATTTCCCTTCTTTTATCATCGGCAACAGCCTCAGGTATGAAGAAATATTCATAGGCTAATTTCCATTTGTCTTCATTATCAGAATGTGATACAATTATTATATCATCTAGAATTTCTTTTTTAATGACATTTTGAGCATTTGATTCTTTGTTAAATATCTGAACCTTGTTTATCTTGTTAAGGAACAGAATGAACTCCGGATCGATTTCATCAAATTTCAATTTTTCAGCAGTCTTCGAATCGTTTAAAGGGAGGTAAATATTGGTCCAATTTCCTTTTATCCCATCTGGAATCTCTTTGACCCAGTGAGGAACAACAAATCCCAAAGGATCATTCACATCCTTATATTTAAACTTGAACTGAAATCCATTTGAAAAAATGTGCGGTTCGTCAGTAATTTTAAAAACAGATTTAAATCCGATTCCCTTATCGCCTATATGACCTTCAGACTTCCTCTTTTTGGAATCAGCAATATCACAAATTGCGTACACATCATCGCGAGAAAAACCTTTTTCATTGTTATGAACGATGATGACAGAAGTATCAACGATAAAATTTAATTCTGGGGTTATTTCAGCAAGATACTCATTATCTTCAGCATTTTGAATTAATTCATAGACAAAATGGATATTTTCTGAATACAGGCGTTTTGATATGAGTTCGAGTAACCGTTGCTGACGTTGATTCGATATTACGATATAATTTTTAATTATTTCATCATCTGTGTCAATACCGATTCCAAAATTTTCCTTCCGGATTTTTTCGATGATTTCTTGCTGTGTTTCCAAAAAGGTCACCCGTGAGTATTGCGTATTCTGATTTTTGCCGAAGAGATAGCCAATATGCTCACAATAAGAGGGATTGGAGAAAAAGAATAAAAATACTTCTTTTTTAAGATTTCAAATAATCACTTCAATAATTCTATAAATTCTGAATCCCTGATGTTTTCGCTACTGCTAAAAGTGTAAATATCTCATTGCTCACTCTTGGCAGACTGTTATGAGCACCATTAATGACAGACTGCAGGGAATCAAGCCTGTCGATCACTCAGTAAACTGATCTAAAGAAATTTTTCTAAAATACTCATCCATGACTATCCACCAATCTGGTATTCCGGCATCCTCCCCCTCTCAGAAAAATACGCTGCGATCAGATCATTCTCAATCTCTTTCAGCTGATGGGGCAACACATTTTCATTTAAAAGGCAGGTCGAGACACACGCCTCTCCACCCCAATCCTTACTTGCATGCGAAGCGAGCCTGTTTCTGGCGATTTTCGTCTGCCCGATATAGAGCAGATCAGAATATTCAGAGTTCATGATCCGGTATACGCCGGGCCCGGATCCAAACACCCGGATATCTGACGAAACTAGGCGGACCGGCTCGCTCCAGGCAAGCCCCATCCAGTCAGCATCGATCACGGTCCCATGCGGCTTCAGAGGAGTGTGCGACGGTCCAGCCGCCGGATTCTTTTTACCAAGAGGGAGCCGTCCCCCCCGGAACCCCTTTGATCGCCCCGAGGATTTCACATAATCCTCATGAAATCTCCCGAAGTTACAAAGCGTCGATTCACCCCGCTCTAGCCGGTGCTGCCAGAGCAGGTAGGCTTCCATGCCTTCCCGCTCCCGTTTGCCGCCGTCGAAGGGTGCTCCTGATACCTCGAATTCCCACCCGGTCGCATCCCGCCAGGCCCAGAGTGAAGGGGCTGCTGTATGTGGGTCATTGAACGGCATCCATTCCGGGTTTTTCAGAAAGACGCCTAATTGCGACTGGCGTTCCTTCACAGAGCGACCCGATTGCCCGATGTACATGAGGAATTCTCCCCCAGCCGGCCGCACACGGTAGACGCCTGGCTAATTTGGAAGGAGCGAAAACGCACGTCGGTCAGCACCGAACTGCACCCAGGGTGACCAGAGAAGATCACACCACCGATCAGAGAAGAATTCACTCATGAATCACATCCCGTGGAAGCGAACCGCCCGGCGCCGCCTCCCCTCCGATGAGGTGGAGGATCTTTTCGGTGTTCACGCGGGTCTTGCCGGGCCCCAGCCCGGCTAGGATGAGCTGGATACCGGGGGTGGTGACTGCTTCCTGCTGCTTGGGATTGAGGGGCATGGAATCACTTAATGATCCGAACCCGGACTGAGATAAAACCCATGGATTTTGATTTTTTAGATGTGCGAGGGAAAGCTTGGAGGGACGCTCCCTGCAGGGGTGGTATGCACACCCATTTGACGGGAAAACATATAAATGGAGATTTTTGCCATGTCGTGCAGCGGAACGAAAAGCAGAGTCCCACGGCAAGGTAGGGCAACAGTGAAGAAGAATTGTTTAGAAATGGTTATAGAAAATTAAAATTTAAAAATAATCTAACAGTAATTCATCCGAAATTATTCGAAATCAATCAATAATCCGTGCACATCTAACAACAATCTAGAAAGTGATGTAATGGTCAATCCAGCCAAAGAATTGGAAATTCTACGCAAAAATCTTCTCGATTTAACCCTCCGAAACAGGCTCATTAATTATTTGCCTTCGAAGAGGCGGACAATCGAGATTACGGATGAGAGCCCTCGTGAAATATACGATATTCTCGTAATACAGGAAAAATCAATGGTATTTTACGGACACATCGTGGATAATGGAGTGTTTCATTTCTTACGATACACCGCAGTATGAAATTTCATAGAAATAGTAATACTGATCCGGGTGGGTTATTGGCCACCGCATGCCACTGGTCGCGATTTTTCATTTTTTCACGTTAACTATAACCCCGCATTATAGTATATTGTTTAAATTGTGGTAAACCTGAAGTACGATTACAGGCAGCATGTTTATTAGGTGTAAATGCAGAAAAGGCTACAATTGTTGCATTGTTTAATTCACTTCGAGAGGAAGATGAAGATGAAAATTTCCACGAAATAGTAGCAAGAGACCTGATATTAGGAACTGATTGGATAGATATTTTGATAGAAATGCTACTTGATGATGATATTGAACAATACAATAAAGCGAAGCAAATATTAGATGAATTACCGAACATTATTGAATTAATTGATGAAGGAAATATTACATTCGAAACCGTTTAAAGCCATAATAATGGTATTTTTTATCTGACTGAAACAATAAGTAATTATGATAGGGATATCTTAAGCACATCGCTCAATATGGAAAAAGAAATTAATAATTCCATTATCATTTCAATTTTATTCTTCAAGACTCAACATTTCAAGACTGGCATTGTCGCCAATAATTATCAGATGCGTTCTCGCCCGGGATAACGCAACATACAGCAATTCATCATTGGTGATCAATTCAGGGCTGATTACAAGGATTACAATCTGGCTTTCAAGCCCTTTGAATCGACGGACAGTGTCGAGAATAATTCTGTCATTTCCGCCCGTTTGATCGCAGGATATACATTCCATCACTGCCAGGTATCCAGAGGGGGAGATCTGATTGATGATATTTCTGGACCCGGCAAGAATTGCAATATCTGCGGGATTAATTCTCTCCTGTTTTAGAAGGCGGTTGATTAATAATTCAATTTCACGGTGAATAACATCCAGAGACTCTATCGGCACCATTTCTATTTTCTTTCCAGGAGGACCGATGCTCTCGATAGGGAAACCCTGGTAATAGCGCTGGGCAATCCGGTGAATGTTCTCGGTATTTCTTATATTATATGTTAACAGAATCGGGACCAGTTCATATTCCGACAGCATTCTTTCGCCATTTCCATACACTCGCTGATTGCTATCGTAAAAAATTCGTATTTTACCTTTTCTTGAGTCAATTAGCACGGTTTCGAGAGCAGTAAGCCATAAAGGAATGAAATCCTGCCCTTCATCCACTATGATCGTATCAAAGCGATATTCCGGGAGCATCGCCAGTGCTCTGATGAAATATCTGGGATGAATGTCGTTGTACAGCTGATTATCTGGAAGATCCACGGGTAAAATTAAGCCTGCGTTATGAATGGTGCTCCTGCATAGTTCGTGGAACGTCGATACTGTAATGGAGGAAAAAGTGTGAAGCTTTCGTTTCATTTCTTCGGCGAGAGGACGATTATAGCAGGTCAGAAGGACACGTGATCCAGATTCAGCATTTTTGATCGCCTCCTCCATTGCGAGTACTGTCTTTCCGGTTCCCGCTCCGCCAGAAATCAATGCTCGTGGAATTTTCTCTATCGCCCTTAAGATATGAAATTGTTGATATGTAAGGATCTGAATGGTTCTGTCGTCTTCAGCCAGGATATGGCCGATTGGAACATGCAGCTGAAACGGTTTTGCCAGCAGGTCTTCAAGAGCTTCCATTCCATCCTCTCCAAGGGGCTTCATTCTGGTGTCAGGATGTCCCCCTTCTCCAAAACGGCGCGTGATCCAATCGTTGAAATTATTTTCAAAATCATCAATAAAGCAGATAATATCTAAGGGGAGATCTGCTCTGAGATCCTCACCAGGATTCTCAGTATCAGGGAATATCACTCCATGTCGGGCGGATATTCTCCGGGATTTCCACAGCCTGGACCTGTTCAGCTTTGTGAGGATTTCATGCTTGCACCTCATTGCCTGATTCGCCGGATTTTTTATTATATGAGAATATCCCCACCGATCCCGGGATCTCCATTCATCTCTCTCTGGAAAATATTCTACCTGACCACCTTTGACTTCAAGTGAGAGGATTCCCAGATCAGGATGGGCTACAATGAAATCACACTCACCATCAATCTCTTCACCGCTGGGCTTTCTCCCTAACCATGGACGGGAATAAAAAACAACGAATGAATCATCAAGTTCATCCTCGAGGCGCCTGAACGTTTTGCATTCGCTGCTTCGCAATGGATTGGAGAGGATCTCCTGCGGGATCCATTCAGGCCACATTTTCGCCATGGTTCAATCTCTCAGCATTGGTGTAAAAAATCCAACCTCTGGATTTTCTGGAAGTCCAACCAGCATTGCCCGGTCCAGAAATCGGTTAAAAAACTCACATGATGTTTCAGATGCCAGGACACATGAATGACAGGCAGCGAGAGAATGATGCTCTCTTGCAGAGACCATACTTTGAATACAGAGCGGATCAGAAGAACACCATTCCATGTCCTTTATTGCAAGTTTTATCATTCGTTCAATGCGGTTTTTCTCTCCCTGTCGCTGCAATCCTCCAAGAGTTCCATCGGAATCGGAGGTTGCAGTGTAGATGAGCAGACCACACATCCCTGACGGCCCCTCGCTGACATAGAGTCGTTCCCGTAATGAAGCGCCGGAGTATCCGCACTCGAATGAGAGCCTTTTCATGAGAGCGTGGGCAAATGTGTGAATGAGCAGAAAACGAGGGGTTATCTTAAGAGAGGGCAGTGTACCGGGATACCGTTTCCTCCATTCATCAATGTAAGAGTTATTGATCTCTCTGGAACGGTTCATCACCCCCGGCTGACTCTCCCATTGATGAAGAGTTCCAGAATTCATCTGCAGGAATACCCCTTCACCACGGACTTCAATTGCTGGTAACCAGTCATGTTTTTCTGCTGAAATATTCGCAATAAACGGATCGTTCTCATCTTCAGGGGGATTGATTCTGGTAAAACCCAGCATTGCACGGACTTCGCGAAGTCGGACCGCCCTTATGATTTTGCTGAAAAATGGGGCCATGGATTCCGGGACTGAAACACTTCGGATTTCGAATTCAGGATCCGAATCTCCCAGTGTCCCTGCAGCCATGGTAAACTGCTCATACTCGTCATCCCTGATTTCACGTGAATCGAGCCTCGAACCCTGACTGACCAGATCCTCAATTTTTTCCGTGAGAACATCCTTCGTCATACCCAGACTTGCATGGAGATTGGGGAGAAAGTATTCCAACACCCGATTTCTGATAAAATCTTTTCTCTCAGCTGGAGAGGGAATGGTTTGAATATCATCCAGATATGTACCGAGTGCCTGAGTCAATTTTCCCGACCAAGGAGGAATACTCAGTGCCGATACTGTCAAAGGGAAATACAGGTTTGATGCTCCCCTCTGCAGTACCCGCGGGGTCTCATCACACTCCTCGTTCTCGCCTGGAAGCCAGGGCCTCTTACCGTTACAGTGGAATCCCTTCCAGGTTTCTTGATTAAATATTCCGTCCAGCGATCGAGTTGCATTGCATTTGGGGCACCGGAGAATGTAACCTGCCAGACCCGCATATTCCGATTTTAACTCAAGTTCTCCGTGTATCTTATTATTTGTACAATCTGGTTCATGCCCTACCCAGTAATGCCAGGGAAAATCATCGATATGCCCATTTTTACAGGCCATCACAAAACGAACAGGAACGGCAAATACCATGTTTTTTTCTGGATTGTTTTTCTTTGCCGTGCATTGTGCGCAGTATCTGTAAGCTTTTCCTTCTTTTGAAGCCCAGTGCCTTGAGGGTGCGATCCTGTGGCATTCATGGCACTGGAGCCAGTCAGGAAAGCGGACCGCAACAAGTGTGTCACTGGATTGATGATTGGAACTGCCCCATTCCTCAAGTGTGACAGGGGGGAGACGAAAGCCCCTCACCCTCAATTTTTTCTGCAGTCTGGGTTCGTTGATACGCTGAGGGTGTCTAAGACCCGGAGGTGGTGAATATTGGTCCCATGCATCAAGACCCGCCACCACACCGGAAACGGAACCTCCTTTTTCGGTGCGGAAATCCACTATCGAACCCGGTCCGAATGTCATAACGACAGTACTTCGTCGGAGTTTTCCGATCTCATTGGACATCATAACCACCTCGTTGCTCAGATTGCAGAACTCTTGACACCATTCTGAATTTTATAGAGGGCTCGACACTGCGCATATTATTCATGGTTGGCCAGGAACTGATGGAAAATGATCGGATCTCCCTGAGTGTTGCCGCACGGTCCGCATCGATGAGGAGTGATTGTGATGGTCTAGAATCCTTCCAGTAATAATCAGGATGACGCACTTCCCATATTTTTAGTCGTTCATGAAGTTCTGCCTCCACACCATGTTCCCCGGGATCAATCGCCTGAGCACGTTCTGTAATATATCTGATCAGTGTCTCGATCTCATCTCGATCCTCGTTCTTCAACCGGGGGCTATCAAGCATTCCAGAAACGGTGTGCCTTATGAGAGTTACAAGTACCGCATGAAGGGCCCTGTCGCGAGCTCTTGAGGAGAAGGGAGTTACACTGGTGGCCTCAACATCCCTGTAAAGATTTGCATGGGTCGAAACAAAGCATTCATAATGAGATCGGTCGCGTGCTTTCCCATTATTCAGAATTGTGATGACAAGCCCGGGTACCCTGCCTCTTCCAACACGACTGGTAGCCTGAATATATTCCGAAATACCTTTTGGCTGACCGTTAACGAGCATGAGACCGAGACGGGGGATGTCCACACCGACACTCATCATATTGGTGGCAAGAACCACATCGAGTGCGCCGGGTTGACCTGCTTTGCGGCCGATTTTTTCGAGCATCTCCCTGATTTCCTCCTGTGTCCTTCTCGATGTAAGCTCCTCAATACCTCCAGTTCCGAGAATTCTTCGTTCTTCTTTTCGACGTCGCGCAAGAAGTGGAATACTTGCATTGACGTCATCCTGCATCAGTATAAGTGCACCACCAAGCTCACGAAGGGAGTTAAAATATGCAACAAGAGTCCAGTAGGGATCCCTGTGGTCATCCTCCGAAAAACCTCCGTATCCCGACTGTAAAAGCGATGCTGCAACTGCTTGGAGGGTAAATTTCGCCGAACGGCCTGCGGTCGTCACACCCAGATATAGCCGTCCCGGGGCGCTATCATCTCTCAGTGCAAATCCTGAGTCATCGGCATCTATTGCCGGATAAGGGAACTGGCAGGTGTCCCGATTGAAAAGAGCCCTGACCTGATCGGTTGCTCTGCGGATTGTAGCAGTCGAACCGATAATTTTAGGTACGAGATTGCCCTGGGTAAGCATTCGATCAAAGGCCGTTTCGTACAATCCCGCCAGGGTTCCCAGTGGACCGGATATCAGGTGCAATTCGTCCTGTATAATCAGATCGGGCGGCTGTCCCCGATTAACAGAAAAAAGGTCATTTGTTCTGGGATTTCTCGTAATCTGTGCAAATTTATCGATCGTTCCGATCAGCAGAGTGGGACGCTCTCGATACACATCGTCATCTACCGTATAAATGGGAAGTGTTTCATTCTGATCGTAAAGAACACACTCCTCGTTTTCACATCGAACCCTGATCGTTTTCCTTGCTGTATCGGCATACCAGTGAAGTGGCCTATCACAGTGAGGACAGACTGTGAGCTGTTTTGGCGAGGGACCCTCCTGATATGACGTGGTCAGAGCCTGAGATGCTTCCGTGAAGGCGTTAGGTGTGGCTGCAGATCCTACCCACAGTCCAATTGAAAACGGTCCGTTCCCAAGAGTCGGGTCCGGTTCGGTTCCGGGCAGACTACCTCGTCTGATAGCTTCGCAGGCCAGTATCATGGATGAGGCTCTGGTGAACTGTTGTGTTGTCAGTAACCTGAGGGTGTATCGCATCACAGCGGCCACGCCGGCTCCTGAATCGGGGTTCTCTTTTTGATTCAGTCGACGATAAAATGCCAGAAATGCCACCAAGGTCAGATATGCTTCGGTTTTACCTCCGCCGGTAGGAAACCATAGCAGATCCATTACTCGCCGATCCGTATGCGTACGATCGGCAACAGAGGCCATTGCAAGAAGAATAAATCCTAACTGGAATGGTCGCCATATCAATGCTTTTTTCTGGGGTTCTTTCTGACCCCATTCGTATTGAAGAGCCATAGCTTTATTTGCCAGTCTGAATGCCCGGGCAACAATCGGGTCATTTCCAATCAGATTCCCTCCCTCTTTCATCCGCTCCAGAATATTCCTGCAGGCTTCAATATTATTCCTGGCGGGGTTTTGAAAAATCACCTCAAGGGTGGGTATTTTATCCTCCTGAAGGGTTATCCATCTCTCATATGCGCCAGCAATTTCCAGAAGTCCTTCTTGTAAATCATCATCAGATGCCGTAGAAAGCCAGGTTGCCGATAGAGGGCCATTTTTTCCTTTGTGGATCAGATTCTTAAACTCCTCGTGTCCTGAAGGACTTACCGCCTTCACAATTTTTGAAGGAAGCCAGGTGGTGGCAACCCTTGAAGTCCGATCAGGGTATGTTGTATCGATATGTTCATCCCATTCGGCTGAGCAGGTATGCCCGACAGCAAATTCATAGGAATCTCGATAAAGGAGGTCGGTTGAGCGATCTTCCTGATCAGAGGTATCATCCTTCAGAGTACTGACGGAGGGTCGTGCCACCAGAAATGTTCCATCGCCGGGAGTAACTTCCATTTTTACCTGAAAGAGTGAAAGTTTTTCCATACCATCACGACCCTCATTTCTTTCGGGTATCGACTGGTTCATCAGAGTGAGAGTGATCAGTTTTTTATCCTCCCACCGGGCGGTTCGCATATGGAGGCCAATTCCATCATGATCTCTACTCTCCTCCAGATCGATCATTCTGGCGGGACTTTCACCCACAACAACCCCGGTTTTTTCGATTCTGCAGGCAAGGCGTTTCCAGGGATGAGGGATTTTACCCCGGTTACGTTTTTCAGCGCCCTTTTTCTCATCCACGTTTTCGGGAATATATCGGCCAAAACTTATTGAAATATTGATTGTTGGCTGTTCTTTTACCGATTTTACAGCAAAAGAAAGACCCGCAGTACTGGGACGGTTCATGATCCGGGCGGACACTTCTTCTTCCTCTGTCATGGAAGATGAAGGGTCCAGATCAGCACCCGAATCACCTGCCACACTGATCCGTTCATTATCCTCTTCAGTCATCCGGGTCTTTATGGGCCAGAGTATACCCGTCAGATATATGTCTGATGGACGGGTGTCGATTACTTCATCCTCGGTATAAGGGCCAATCAAATCCCTGATTAACCTGTCCTTTAAAATTTCTCTGTCAAATTTATCTTCAGTCATAACCGAATCATACCTCCCGTTCATCGCGGTGCCTTTTTCTCCTTAAACGAGATTTCCGGAAAACCAAAAATTATGGGTGCTAGGATAATCCCGCTTTCATTCCATGGATATCTTAAACGATCACATTCGGGGGAATCTGGTCTTAAGACAATGGTCCGAATTCCAAATATCCTTAAATTGTTGATGGAATCTGGAAAATCAAGGTCGGACCCAACCTCATCTTTAACATCAGTCATATCATCTTTCAGCGGTCCTTCGGTGATATCAGCAAGAATCGTTCCGTTTTCACTTTTCAGATGATAGCGGAAATCAGAATCGGGAATTCGTGCCATTGTCGCATTGGTAATTTCTCCAGATATTCTGAGCATCTCATGCTGTGCTTTACGTATCTGCTCTTCCGACATATTACTGCCCAGATTCTGAGCAGAAAGATCATTTTCACAACCGAACTGGATTCTGGCGCGCTTTGCATTTTTAAAAGGAGAATAGCGGCGATTGGGAGGTTTATCCTTCACACGAAAATACCCATAGCCTTCCCCTATTTTGAGCGTTTTGCTTGCTCGGGTGGCTCCTACAAACATCACACGTACCTCTTCGTCAGTGATTTTCTTACGGCCCTCATATTGGGGTAGCATCAGGCGCACCTCGTCAGCTTCACGCCCCTTCGAGGAATGAATGGTGCTGATTATCGGTCCTCCTGGACCAATTTCCTTTGTACACATGATATCAGGAGGATGAGAAGGCCAGAGTTTTTTTCTCAATTGCCTCATGGAGATGGTGTCATCGGTATCGGCAGCAAGATTCAGAAGGAGATTCCATGCGGTGTCAACATCAATTGCGACATTTTTGAGGCTATGAATTTTTTCATTCCACAGATTCTTGAAGGTCGCTTCGTCCAGAATGGAATCAGTATATTCGGAAAGACACGCGCCTATCCATGGATAAATACAGAATGGTAATCCACTCATTCGTATCCTGTGAGGTTTTTTATTGATCTGATTCGATGCATGCAAAATTTCTCTGTTTTCTTTGTACAGGATGAAACATTTGTCACAACCGATGATGTTCTGGTGTTCAATCCTGTTAACAGTTCCATTTGCTCTCTCTCTGATCTGACCTAAAATCGTCATCATTTTTGTTTCTGGTTCAATTGAGGTATCCAGAACAAGATCCCGCGTTTCTGTAAATATGAACTTAAGGGCAGGGACCTCGGTTCGATGGACGATCCTCAATAATTCTCTTTTAAACATGTCTGGAAGTTCTTGATCGAGACGAATACTCAGTGGGTCCTTATTTTTCGTAACTCGAAAATTCTTTTTGGTAGTCCATTCGAAAATGGCCTGGGCGTTATCAGAAAAAACAGTTACTCCACATTCTTTTGGTAATTTTTTAATAAAAGACAGCAGAAAGTTTGCACGAACTGAAAAAATATCCTGTGATTCATCAATTATCAGATGTTCAATTCTTTCAAATATTTCAGCTGTACTAACATCGTTATCCATCAATCTCTTTGCTTCGAGGATACTGTCATCATAACTTCCTGTGAAGGGATAATTCTCATTATATCCTCGAACAATTTCATATGCATAGGAGTCGATCGTGGATATTTTTACGGAATAACGCTGATCTCGATTCTCAAGATAGTTCCCTATTCTGTCACGAATTTCGTGAATAGCAGCGCGGGTGAAACTTATAAGCCGAATATTATCCGGATAGACGCCCTGTTGATCAATAAGATCTGCAACTCTCCGGCACGCTACTTCTGTTTTTCCAGTTCCGGGACCCCCATCTACAAGAATACGTTCGGAAAATGGGGCCGTGATTATCCGTTGCTGATCTGGATCTATCTGTATTTTTTGATCAGGAAGAAGATCCTTTTTTTCGAAAAAATTTTGACCTTCATTCTCGATTATTTTTAATAATCTCCGTTCTTCGGCCACGAGTTTTTTTTTGCGAGGGAGACCTGTTACTGCCCACCAGTTACAGTGAATCCTGCCGTATTTCCATTCCTCATGTTGTCTCGAGATTGCGTCCAGTTCTTCTCTTACTTTCTCAAGTAATTCTTTATAATTGGGATTTTCAGACACGCAAACGTCACAACCGTAACGATCGGTGAATATTGGTTCAATTTAAGATAAATATTTTTAAAATCTCTTACTGATCCAACAATTCAGGATGCTAAAACATAAATTCTTGAGAAATATTGAATCTTTTTTTCTGTTTTCCAGGCCTTTCATATTTTATGGGGTATTTTAATTCCAAGATCCCCTTTTTTTGGAGTATTTTTTAAAATTCCATTCTGAATCATGTTATTTTGCTCACCACTCACGCGATTTTTCCATCTGACAGTTTCAGTGGGGAGAATTACCAGATCTTCAGGTAAAAATTTTGTCTTCCATAAAATTTCCAGTTCCTTGTGGATATCACGGACTGCCGGTTTACCACCCATTATTTCCACCACATGAATCACACCAGAATGAATATCCTCCCTGCTCATTCATGAATTGAACACGGACCCCTTTTTATTCCAGGGTTCATTTGATTTTAATTTTATCGAATTCCTATTCTTTAACCCCTCTGATATCGCAGGATCTGTATGAATCTTTGAAAGCTAATCAATTGAATGATTCAGTTCTTTCTTCAGGTATTCTTTTAATCTTAATGAATTCTCAGCCACGGTACCCCCAGGATCAGGGAGAGATACGGGGCCACCGGGTTTACGATCTAAATCGTCGGGTCACATAGAATGGAAAAGGGCCAATTGAAGCCTATCGCTCCGGCCGCTTTTCCGAATGAAGTTCTTTCTTCAATTCCGCCTCTACGCTTTTCTTGAATTCTTTCAGGTTTGCTTCGAAGATCAGGATCCCTATGGCGATCCAGATCACCCCGAAGATAAGGGCATATCGGCTCAGGTACACGAGGAGAAGTGCACAGGATAGGATGCCAAAGACAGGTGTCAGCGGATAGGCCGGAACTTCAAACCCGCGGACAGCCTCAGGGTTGTCCCACCTGAGTTTTACCAGGCTCGTGTTGATAAAGAAGAAGGTGAGGAGCGTTCCGAAATTAAAAACCTGGGCGAGAGCAGCAAGATTTCCCCCTGATAGCAGGACGATCCCTGCCATGACCACCGAGACGATGATCACGGAGATATACGGAACCCCGTTCCCTGATATCCTGGTGATGCGATGGGGAAGAAGTTTCTGCCGTGCCATGGCGAAGAGCGCCCTTGACCCCCCGAAGATGCTCGACATGACCACCGAGGCGGTGGCAAACAGGGCGGCAATCGAGATCTACGCGAGCACAAAGGGGTTCTGGGTCGCAACAAGGAGGGCGGTCTCGAGAGGTGCATCAGACGTGGCAATCACCGACCAGTCGACAAGTCCAATGGCAACGATTGATACGCCGATGTAGAGGGCGGCACTCTACAATACGGTGGCTTGTATCGCAGGGTGGCTCCAGAATTTATTGGACGGCTTGGCGGTCGATGTGATCTGGGCGATTAATTCCGAATTATTCATATTGTAGTTAAAAAAGTAATGAGAGATCATTATGAGTGTTTGATGCTACAGAAAGTAACTCATTATATCCGCTGTTATTGGCCACCAAAAAGAAAAATTAATCCATTATCCTGGACAATCTTCTCTTTAGACACAGGTTTATGATTATTAAACTGACATGGTGATAGATCTAATGGCGTCGAAATATGTTGTACTTGATATGTTTGCAGGCGCTGGTGGTTTGACAGAGGGTTTTGCACGAAAAAATTTCAATATTATCTCACATATCGAGATGGATCATTATGCAGCGAATACTCTACAGATCCGTATATTATACCATGCCCTCAAGAGAAAAAACCGTGAAAAATTGTATTACCAATACTACGAAGGGCATATTACACGAGACGAATTCATTGAGGAGTGTAGGTCACTCGGCTTATCCGACATTGGCATAATTAATCGTGAGATATCTGGTAAAACCGAACCACAAATAATCAATGAAATCCGGAACCGAATGAAGAATTCAAATGTGTCTGACATTGATGTAATCATTGGTGGTCCTCCTTGCCAAGCGTATTCACATATTGGAAGAGGCAGGGATCCAAAAAAAATGCGGGATGATCCTCGAAACCATCTATATCTTCATTATCTCAAATTTATCCAGGAATTCGAACCCCAACTATTTGTATTTGAAAACGTGAAAGGTATGCTCAGTGCAAGAAATGGGGAAATTGTCAAGGATTTCTTTGATCGGTTGCATGGGCTTGGATATAGCACCGATTCAAACCTAAAACTAGTTAATTCCAAAGATTTCGGAGTGCTGCAGGATAGAGAGAGGATCATTTTCATTGGATGGAAACAGGATCAGGAGTGTGAATATCCTGAATTTCCTAAAATTGCAACTCAATCCAGCGTATGGAACCTCCTGAATGATCTTCCAATATTGGAGCCAAATACCGGAACTGATGGTCCACAAAGGTATCGGGCGGGAAGACCCTCAAAATATCTCCGGCTTACTGATATCAGAAACGGTGAAAAAGCCGTTCGCAATCACGCTGCACGCTTTCACAACGAACGAGATAGGGAGATCTATCGATTAACAATCAAGAAATGGAATAATGAAAAAATGAGAATAAAGTATTATGAGTTACCTGAAGACTTAAAAACGCATAAAAATCGTTCTTCATTTCTCGATCGTTTTAAAGTTGTTGATGGTGAAGGTTTATCACATACAGTGACAGCTCATGCGTCTCACGATGGACATCATTTTATTCATCCAGATTTACAACAGGCACGGTCATTAACAGTGAGAGAGCTGGCTAGAATTCAATCCTTCCCCGATAATTTTTTGTTTGAAGGATCGAGGGGTGCACAGTATACTCAAATTGGCAATGCTGTTCCGCCCCTCATGGCCGAGGGAATTGCCACAGAGATCGTACATATGCTTGATAATATGTAGAATTTACGAAGGAATGAAAAAATTTAGCAAGTAAAAAAATTTTTTCTTTAAAAGATATTCTTCATTTTATCTACCTTCGTGGCAATTTATCACCAAAGCAAGATATCTTAATTCATATACGCAACAAAGTAACTAAAAGGTTTGTACTGGATTTGAGGATATGCGGGTTCTTGACCTTTTTTGTGGTGCTGGTGGCCTTTCCTTGGGATTTAGAGACGAAGGGTTCTCGATCACAGGTGCTGACAATAATCCTAATTCTGGAGAAATATTTTCAATAAATCACATTGGTGAATTTATTGAGATTGACCTATCGGAACAGTCTATTCTAAATACATTTGATGTTATCGTAGGCGGGCCCCCCTGTCGTCCTTGGTCAAGTATTAATCTTAAAAAAAGGGGCTCTCTCCACCCAGATTATAGCCTGCTCGATCGATTTTTTGATCACGTCATTACGCTGAAACCGCATGCATTTTTACTCGAAAATGTGCGACCACTAGGGAAGGACGTCCGTTTTCAAGAACTGGTAAGTAAACAACTCATGAGGGATATCATGTTTCATTCAGAACGGTGAATTATTCAGACTTCGGGGCAACAACCCGAAGAAAAAGGATGATTGCAGTAGGTTTTCGAGATTTTGGGCTCAATGCATACGAATTTTTTGAGCGTCTCGACCAATTGAGGGAGCCGCCTCTCACAGTTGGGCAGGCAATCAGGCAGTACGAGAGACTTGCGAATGATGAGTATCCCGATCACGAATGGCCAAATCTAACAACAATAGAAAAATATCAAAAGTACTACGATTCAGGGAAGTTTGGGTGGTTCAGACTCGATTATGGCGATTGTTCTCCGTCATTTGGCAACATAATGAAGACCTACATCCTTCATCCCCTTGCTGGCAAAAATGGCTATCCGTTAAGGGTTATATCTGTCAGGGAAGCGCTTGAAATTATGGGTTTCCCGAATAGCTTTAGATTTCCTCCTGGAATGAATATGGGTATGAAGTACCAGATGGTTGTGAATTCTGTTAGTCCAGTTGTCGCAAGAAAAATGGCTCAGGTAATTAAATATATGCTTCAGAGTCGTTCATTTATATAGACACCGCAATTAGCAGTTCTATGACCCCGCAAGATCTCCGTAAAATTCAATCAGCTTTATTTCAATGGGGAAGAGATAACTATCGCGATTATCCTTGGCGCCACACACAGGACCCCTACAAAATTATGATTGCGGAGTTTTTGCTCCATCGGACGAAAGCCGACCAAGTTGTTTCTGTATATAACAGTTTTATTCAAAAATATCCCGATGTTTTCAGCCTTGCGCGGGCAGATTTTAATGAAATAAGGGAGGTAACAGAACATCTCGGGTTACACTGGCGTTCAGGCCATTTCATTGATGCAGCACAATATGTTGTTGAACACCACGGGGGGATCATGCCCCGGACTGCAGATGAACTTCTGGAGATTCCTGGAGTCGGGACCTATGCTGCCGGTGCCATTCTCACCGTCTGCTACAAAAAACCCTATCCGGTGGTGGATGCTAATATTGCACGTTTTATCAACAGAATAGCCGGTCTGGATTTATCCGGTGAAATCCGGAGGAAAAGAATTGTGATCGACATCTCCCGGGAGATTTTCGAAATGCCCGAACCCGGTCGATTTCTCTTTGCCCTTCTGGACTTCACAGCGAATATCTGTACGGCTCGAAATCCACAACATTCGATATGCCCGCTACGTGATATATGTGGATTTTATCGAGATTATATTGAAAAATAGTCTGATTTTCAGGTAAAGGTATTCTAATTTTGCGGCTCAATTTTCCAGCGATTGTATCCTTGTTGATTTTTGTGGTTCAAATTTTAAAAATCAAGAAAAAGAATGACTCAATCATCTCTCTTTCCGTGTCTCACCTGATGTATCTGAGACTTGCTCGTCGCCCTGAAGTGCAGCAAAATGCATCATATGGAGGGGACTTATCACAAGACTGCACTTTGCTCCATTGATTTCAACTTCAACCGGATAATAATCTCCATTATATTCAGGGACTTCAATCGGGAATAGCAGTCCTTTCTCATATTCTTCTGCAGCATCGAAAACAGCCCTCAGATCACACCCTCCATTTTTCGTCAGAGCATGGCAATTTGGACACATACAGAGAATATTGAATGGCTGATCCTTCCACCAGGTGTTCCCCTCTTGATTTTCATGAATGTGATAGGTTACACTGTAGTACCTGCCATTCTGTAGCTTCAGCTGTATTCCGCATACCTGACATTGCTGCCTGTATTCTTCGAAAAAGAACGATTCAGGGTTGACGGACCCGGGATCAACAATTTTTTTACCATCCGGGATCGTGTTCTGACGCGATCTTTTTATTCTTGATCGCACTCTCTTTTTATGCGTCTCAGGGCCCTGCGAAAGATTGAGGTTAATTTTGTTCCTGACATTTTCACGTAATGCGATTTCTTGAAACGGATCCGGGCTATTCTTCCATCTGGAAGTCGGTTTTCCGTTGTTATCTGGTATTGCATCGCGTTTCATGCTTTCAGAGATGCTCTTGCGAACAGATTCTGAATCCGTCCCCTCGATCCTTTTTCCTCCTGATTCTTCTGATTTTTCCTCGGTTCCTGATTTTTTCATTATTTCCCATTGATCATCGAAATATCCGATTCTTGGCATCAGATCTTCAAAACAGCCATAATCTGCAATTTCTAGAAGATGTCCCATTATTTCGCGTGTTGTGGTCTCCGTTTGCAGAAATAAAATATTTCTTCGAGTATCAAAATGGGGAAGAGAAGTCTTGATCATGATTTTACCGTTTCCGATACTTCTGTGGAGATTATCAACTCTGAAAATTGCTGCTGATTTAATATCCACTATGCCCAATATCCGTAATTTTCCCTGCAATTTCGAACGTGCTTTCTTTGATAAGGACTTTTTATACAGTTCAAAAATAGCACCGAGATGGACTCTCTCTTCATTATCCAGTGACTGTTCACCTTCAATGACGATCTCCCCGATTTGTTCAGGGATAGTAAAGCCAATCGATTGAGCTGATTCCTGCATGGCGAATATGTCATCTTCATTCACCTCGAGGTGAACAACCCATATTTTTGAATCATAGACGTTCTTGTAGGTATCTTCTTCATTAAATACCACCACAAAACCGTTTCTTCCAGATTGTTTCATCGCATCCTCAAATTCATGGTTGATGACTCTTTGATCACGAATATTCCATGATTGATACTGCCTCAGAAGATTCTGTAAAATTTCCAGGTTTTTCCTTGCCACCCGACGGGAAGAAAAAATTTCATGGAATATCCCTGAATAGATGCCCGGACCGTTGCCATCTTTGAGTCCGAGTTTTTCACCGATTTTTTTACCGATTTTGCCATATTGCACTTCAATAAGCGGTGTATCCTCCGGAGCATCCAGACCCATACAGAAATCGGCGACCGGTCTCAGTTTATCCGTTCTTTTATCGAGAATCATCAGAGCTGAAATATCCACCCCTATGGAGGCATATTCCAGTGCAATCTCAAGGATATCGGAATAATTGGTCAGATCACCATTCTTCCATAATTCGTTTACCTGCTGAATATCCGGACGGCGTATTTCAAGAGAATCCAGGTAATCAATGTGATATGCATGTTCGTCCTGGAGATTCGTTGTTTCCCGAACAAAATTAAGATACTTCCCTGTGATTTTAAGTCTCTTAGCATCTGAAGAAGGGATTCTTATGCAGTTTTTCGCACGGGTAATATCGCCACTGATATCTTCCAGAGGAATGAGGTCTTTCTGAACACCCCCCCATTTCTCGTCTTTTAAGAATAAGCCTCTCGGACTAAATCTAGTATATTTTAGATAACAATCTCCAATTTTTACCCTTATAAAATATAAGCCAAACTCTTTAAGATCAAAACCATCCCTATGGTTTTTCCATGCACTGTATAGTGGCTGAGGAAATTTACTGACATCATTTGATTCATTGCTGAGAAAGAGCTGTGTGATTACATCGAGTTGTATGGTATATTCAGAAACCGAATTATCAGACGTATAATCATTATTTATCTCATTTGTCCATTTTTCAAATTGAATTGGATTTTTTTCACGAAATTCCCCTGCTGATGAATAATAAAATCTATTTAATTCAAATATTGGATTATTGCGAATTCCACAGATTACGAGAAAACGGTGCCATTCTTCCCTCCATTTCCTTATTCTTTCTTCGTCTTTTTTATTCACTCTGGCTCCGTCAGTGAGCTGCGGAGGATAAGAATATTTTTTGGGAAAATACATGGCTTTAAAGAAGCAATCGAAAAGACGATCTTCGGGGTATAATTGAAAAACTCCCGGAAGGAGTAAAAAATTCAAAGGATGTATTTCTCCCGATGTTGCCGGGAATTTGGCGTCTGATAACTTTTTGAGTGCTTTGACAAAATCGTCAGAATCAGATTCATCCTTCTTTCGCTTACCCCTGAATTTTTGAAATATGGCATCGAGTACTTTATACCGGGTTTTTTTCTCGGTTTTTGTACAGGGAGTGTTTACAAGATAGGGGATCTGTAAATCAAGCAAAATATTTTCATCATTCAATTCGGGCACATCAAGAGCACTGAGTAATTCACGGGTTGCTTGATTTCTTCTCTGCTTTTGTTCAAATTCATTGTTTTCAGAGAGATTACTCTCTTTGTTGCTCTTGGGATGATAGGTATATTCGGTACTGACAATGGTGTAATCAATACATCCTTCGAGACCTGTTTCTCGTGCAGTTCTCGTAGAAATCCAGAATATTTTACTCTCTTTTTCCGGATTAATCAATGGGCCGAATCCCTTTTTTGGAAGGGGGAATATCGCAGAATGGAGCAGGGATTTGCGTAATGATTCATAATGATATTTATTATGACGACTATCTCGATTTTTTATGCAGGCTAAATCTTGAATAGTTGTATAGAGCGAAATAAGGTTTTCTGAGTTTTTTAACCATCGCTGTGGAATCGGTGCAGCACGAATGAGCTGGATGAATTTTTCATCATCAATTTTTTGAACCCCATAACTTTTTAATTTGTTTTCCCACTCTTTTTTTGCCAGCCACTCCGGGTGAACGAATTTTTTATTCAGAACTTTTTCTGCCCTGGTTTTGAATGCGGGTTCTTCAATGATCAGGGATAGAATGAATCTTGATGGAATGATTGCTTCTTCAGGTGTTACCCACAGTTCCTTTCCTGATGAAAATGTAAGGACCCATTTCTCCTCTTCGAGCAGATCGATCAGGTGTTCAAACTGTGGCCTGAGTTGCTGATCTCCACAATCCGAAGGAATGTAGTCGAGCAGTCGATTGGCTGTACCCGGATTATTTTTCAACGTAAGTGTCGCATCAATTAGGATTTGCGGGATGGTGGAGAGAAGATGTCGGTTCCAGGCATTCAGTTCGGGATCGTGTAATTTTTCCCGATCTGCTTTTGTCTGCCCATCAACCTGAAGAAACATTGGAGAGGGAAGGGATACAAGGGTGGGCAGATAACAGTACAGTCTTCCTTCCGGAAGTGACTCCTGCTCATGTGCAAGTGGAAATGCTACAATCACATTTCTTTTAAGCGACTTTTCCGTAAAACCCAGTTTCTCCCATCTCTGCCGTACCAGTTCTCCCGGGAATTCGACATCTTTTGAATATAAGTAATATTTTCTTGTTGTTTCATTCTGCGAAGAGATAATTTCAAGATGATCCCCGCTTCTATCCGCTGGCTCTACCGTGATGGTTCGGATGACAGGTGGTTCTTCTCGACGATCTTCCACCACCATCCGGGATAGCTGGTGCAGAAAGAGAAAGGATTCAACATCTCCTTCAACAATTCGAATGAGTTCTTTTGCTGTCAGATCGATGCTTTCAGGCTTTTCAAAAACAATTTTGAGCCTTGTGCCCTCTCCCTCGCGTATGGAGGTTCCGTTCATCGGGTAGGGGATGATACACTCTTCCTTCTTCAGGATGAAATGCCAGGGAGGGCTGCCAATCTCAACCGATGAAGCGAGTGCGAAAACTGACTTAAATCCTATCCCTTTCTCCCCGATAAACCTGTGTGAGAGGCGGCTTGCCTGAATTTTTGTGGATTCTCCTGTATCCGTAATCGCAATAACATCCTCAACAGAAAATCCATCTTCATTATAATGAATTGTAATGCCGGTATTTTCAATTATAAAGGATATTTCCGGGATTTTATTGGAATATGTAGCATCATCGGCATTCTGAATTAATTCGAGCAGGAAATGCTTTCTATCCTGGTATGTTGTATCACTGAGAATATTCAGGCTGTTTCGATAACCGGGTATTGCCCAGTCGTACTCTCTCCTCAATTGATGAAGTTTTACAAGCGCTTTTTCCGCAGGAAGTTCACGGATTTCCTGTAATAATGCATTTCGCTGGGATTCGATGCTGGTTGTCAATATATCATCCATCCTCTATTCATGTAACCTGTAAAGACGCGATCCCGACAAGCCGCATGGTCATCACGAGTTCATCTCTATCCTTGAACTGCCTGATTTTTCCTTCACCACGTCTTTTCGCATTCTCCTTCTGGGATTCGATGAGACGGACAAATTTTTCACCGGGTTCGCGACCTTCGCGAATTCTCTTCACATAGTGATCATGGAGCCGTTTATTGAGCAGATCGATCTGTGATGCAGTTGCCCGCTCTATTGAATTGATACGTGATTGAATTCTGAAGGCATTCTCGGCGCTCAATTCAGCCATTTCTTTCTCCATCTGTGACTCCAGGGACATCTGAGCGGTATGAATGAGTGAGTCGTGATCGGGGAACGCTGTCAGATTTTGTGATGAAACAGCGTTTCTGGCAAGAATGCGGGAAAACGCTCGATAATCACAGGGAGAGCACAATTCCGTTTTCATATCGACAGGTACCGCAGCAAGGCTGATTTCTGTGGTAAATCCCTCCAGAACCACCTCATAAAAGGGAACGATATACATTCCCGGCTCTACCCCGATATTTCCGGATTCTCCTGAAAGTGTAAAAACACGGTGAATTTTCTCATGTTGCTCCAGCTCGTGGAGTAAAAATTTTATCCAGAAACCGCAGGGTGAAAGAAAGAGTGCGCTGGCTCTCCCGGTGGCAATTGTTCCATTGAATACCACCTCAAGAGGGAATTTTTCCTCAAGTAATCTCGATAATTCCTCCAGACTTCCCTCGGAACCCGGTTTCCGGCAGTATTGTTCTAATTTCGTAATAATTGGTCTGGAAAGAGTGATGTACCCTGAATCTCCATCGATTTGCCTGAAATTACAATCTTCCCATGATGCAAGACATCGTTGCGTCAACCAGAGTGCGTCAATCGGCTGAACGAATTCCGTTCGTGCATCAAGATTCTGGATGATGCGGGCAAAATGGTCCTCGCCCATCAATTCCATGCGGTTCTGTTCAAACCTGTCCATCTCAAATTTAGCCTGCTCCACGGCAATTTCGACAGCACGAATCCGTTCCTGCAGCTGTGCCTCGGAAAGTGATCCCCGGATGATGTCATTCTGAAGATCGGCCAGATCGGTACCCAGAATTGGTTCTAACGTGCCGATACTTTCCTGAATAAGATCGATTCGCTCATAGAGTGCATTGTAAATCTGCTCGTCCACGCTGTTGCGGATATACATGCTTGCAATGAACACTTTGTCTTCTTTCTGGCCGAAACGATCGATTCTCCCGATACGCTGTTCGATTCTCATGGGATTGTACGGAAGATCGTAATTTATGATTGCCTGACAGAACTGGAAATCAAGACCCTCTCCTCCAATCTCACTGGAAAGGAGGATGTCATACTCTCCTCGTTCAAATGCGTCCATGATCTGATATCGTGAGGGATTGGTGCCATCGGGGGTATCCGGTGTGTCCCCATAAATCAGACCGACACGACATCCCTCATCCCTGAGCCTTTGTTCAAGGTATTTTAATGTCCTGATAAAAAATGAAAATACAATTATCTGCGGATTATTGAGTGTATTCTGGAGATTATTCACGTATAAGAGGAAATTTTCGAATTTTGTATCGATATCTTTGATTTTTTCAGCATCATCTCTCAGTTGTATGAACCGTTCCTTTAATTCGGGGCTCAATGCACTTTTTTCAAGGCCAAGGTCATCATCAGGATCATCTTCATTCACTGCATACCCTGTCAGCATTGAATTACTGTCTATGCACCATTGCAGGTACTCTCGCATCGCCGGTATGCAACTGGATGCCATTCTTCGTGGAATGTTCGTGATAAATCCCGAAACGGAAGGATTGCCCCCTTTTTCAATATAGAGGTCTCTGGTCAGTTCGATGACCTCATCCTGAAATCGCATCTCTTCGGGACTCAACTCAACAGGAATTTTAATCGGTTCGCGGATGACGCGATGTTCGAAAGCCTCGCGCTTGAGTGTTCGGGTGAATGAACTGTCGAGCGGGCTCAGACCATTCAATGTTCTGTCATAAGAGGCGATTTCTTCAGGCGACAGAATTTCGCCCTGCAGCAGCCTCTTTTCAAGGTTTTTTGTGCCAGGATGATTGGAAATCGCCTCACCCAGAGGTCCTGTTTTCAGCCCGAGCAGCTCCATCAGTATTTGAGTATTGGCATGTTTTGTGCGTTCTGTGAGGAGATGGCGGCATCGGTTGATGGATTTCAATGGAGATAGGATGGCGTTGAATGTCTGGAGATCGGGGAACAACGCCGAATTGAGGATGTGCATCTGATTGAAGAGATCTTCATCCCTGAGGTTGAGGGGCGTTGCAGAGAGCATCACCAGCATCTCGGTCAGATTGCTCAGTGTACGGCCGATCTGATAGCTCAGTGTCGAGGAATTTCGCATGTGGTGGGATTCATCGATGACAACGAGTGACCACAGAGGCAGTTCTCTGGATGTATCCATCTCCTGGAGGGTGGTGAAGTGCATCTCTGTACGCAACAATGGCAGGCTGACGATCGACCATGCCATTCCATCAGGAACAATGCCGTCTTTCGCAAAAAGGAGAAAATTTTTCAGTGATCTGCTATCATGGAGATGGAACTGCAAATTGAATCTCTGCCGCATCTCCCGCACCCATTTTGGGCCCAGAGAACGGGGACAGACGATCAATACCGGCGATTTGCGATCAATTCTGCCACGGGCGAGAAGTTCGATCAAAATGATCCCGGTTTCAATCGTCTTCCCGACACCCACCTCATCAGCAATGAATAAACGCCCCTCGGATCCCGGGGAAATAAATTTGCTCAGGGGTTTGAACTGATATGGATTGAAGATGGTCTTACTCGCCAGATAACTATAAAAACTCCCCTCAACCGGCCTTTTGAGGCGAAACCATGTCTGAAAGAGATGGAAATCATCGGCATCCCCGGAAACTCCAGCCCTGAATGATTGAAGAATCTCCGTTTCTTCATCAACGATCCTGTAGAGGTATTTTTCCTGTACCGTCGTTGTAATTCCCTCCGCTGTCACACGGTACCCGACGGAATTATCTCGGGTAATGACCTCATTGATCGTGCCAATCTTTCCGCTATTGCCAATTCTGACGTTCTCTCCAACGTTAAAATGAGGTGCTACTGGATCATTTTCCATAAATGCTCTAAAAGAGCCTTTTTTATGGAATACAATAAATATGCCGCTTTTATTTTATTTTTTATAAATTCAGGTATGATTGTGAGGTGCAAAATGGTTCACAATTCCACATCATCGGGAAGGAGAAAGCCGTATTTGGCAGAGAGAATACACCACGAGTTCGGATAAAACATCATCGCATAATGCTTGCACTTCGTAGAAAATCCGCCGGTGTATACATATTGAGCGGCAGTGGGCCCGGCATCCGGTACGCAATCCCATATCTTTGCACTTCCGCAGGGAATGATGCAGAGTGTGCTCATGTCTTCATTTCCGCCGAATTCTTCAAGATCCGTATGGTACCCGGGATACAGAACTCGCTGAATTCGCAGCTCTCTTTCAAAGGGCATTTCCCCGTTGTTGCATCTCTACGACGGCATCCGAATTTGGAGAGATGCCAGAGCGGTTCGTCCACGTCGAGGGCGATCAACGCCTTTCCATTGACCATTATACCACGGACACTCTCAAACCATGCTTGGCGAATCTGTTCGAAGAGATTGTTGAATGATCCGCTGTACTCTCCGCGTACAATTCCCGTCGCAAGCGTGGCCCGTGCAATGTGGATGTCGACAGGGATGGGGATCTTCTCCAGATTTCTGAACTGATCGATTCCGGCGTTGTCCCGGAGCATTCGGATCCACAGCGGCCCGATCTTGTCGCCGCGTAGAAACGGAAAATCAAGTGCGAACTTATCTCCATAGGGATGCCGGTCATTTTTCAACCGCTGCAATATGGTCGGCCCATCCCAGGAGCAGTCTGCGAGAAAATTCCTCGGATCGCCGTCCCATTTCTTCAGAAACGATAGGGCGACAGTACTCCAGATGAAAGCATCATTTCTCTGTTTCTTGGAAAGCCCGTATTTTTGCATATCCTTCATCACTATGGAAAACGGAGTCTCATACACCTCCGCTGGCTCGAAGAGATAGCGGGTTGAGGGATCTTCATAGGTCATCCGCGCACTCTGCCAGAGGGCAGGCGCATCCCGTTGATAATCGATTGCCACCGTCTGGGTGAGAAAGAGAATATGCTCGAGCGATCCAGCGGTCACCCCGGCAGGCGGCTCGTCCTCTGGCATGTCAACCCGCCCATGTATTCCGGTGGTGGCAAATGCCTTATAGAGGAGGGGAGCGATCTGCCTCCCTTTTTCGATGTTTAAAGATAGTGTCATGAATTCATCTCCCTCGTGTATCCAAATAAGTGGTACTCTCCGAATCAATATGTGGTTTATATCCGATCAAAATCATCAGGATCTCATTTTTGACCATAAATATTCTCAATTTCGATTAAAATCGCTAAATTAATAAATATTCTTACAAATCTCTCCAATATTAAGGTCATGTGAGCATATGCAGGTCAACTCTGGCGAAATTCATCCATTCAACGAATTGCCTGAAGCTCTGGTAGAAGAGTTGCTCAATCAGTGTGGATCTATGGGGGATACACTCTCTCATTCTTTTCATTATTTGCTCGAAAATAAGGTTGATATTCGGGAAACTCTATCTGATAATGGACTTTTAAAAAATGATTCCGATCTTCTCACGAATCATGCATATCCCACGACTTGCGGGGTGGATGGCGCATACACACTGGAACGACTGCTTTCCACCGATATGGTGGCGGTGGCAGGGGTCGCCGTTGAAGGATTGACGCCACCAAGCGAGACACGGCACTGGGAATATCCACACCATCTGTGTGAAGTGCTGCCTGCAAGGCATCATGACAAGACAGGCCTCATATCGAAAGCAATCATGCTTGGGATGGAACTGGAACTTGCCAACTCAGCTCCACATGATGTGGTTTTTCTTGACGGATCTTTCACCACACCCCTCATCAATATCCAGCAGGCCCTCTATACAATCGATGAGGTCGATAACAATCTCTCAAACATCTTTTTTGAAACGATGAAAGATGCCATGGAGGCCTACGAAACAATCGTCTCTGCGAGACGTTCAGATCGGCAGTTCGTCAGTGTACCCAAATACACCACCCACAATAAAATAGCCAAAATTCTCTCCCAAAATGGAGTATATGAAGATCGGGCTCTCCTCTCCTTCGTATTGAATGCTGGCGAATATATCCGTCCTTTTCCCTTTCGAGTTCCAAAAGGCACATGGTCGTTTGCAGAACCGCGACTGAAGAAAATCAAGAATTTGGAGGCTATTGTCAAGGGTATGGAGAGTCTCGACGTGGTGTACTACCGTCCATTTCTTCATTCTCCAACCTTCAGGCTGGAACTTCCTCATTCGGTTGCTATCGACAGAAATCGTCTCTCCAACGTGTTTGAAGCTATCAAACTACAGAGTGGGATTCCTGGAATATTTGAACCCTATCCTCTCTATCTGGCAGATCGCATGGTGAAACATATGGGCAGAGCGATTCCTGCCATCAGGAAAGCCACAACGCAGGAGATGCTGAAATTCTGGGATCAGGCCGAGGCTGAAATCTATCTCCTGATGCATGGCTATCGAACTGAAACAGGACGATGAGGGTACTATGTCAGAAATCAAGGAACAATTTGATCGTACAGAACAGATCGGCGTCATTGGATCGCCATCCTCGACAGCGGGATTGAATATAGACGTGCTTGGAAAAGCGGTAAAAAAACGACTTGTGGGCGGTTTAAGTGTGTTTCGTTATACGCAGGATAGCGAAGATCACTATGCCATGGGCCAGATCACCGAGGTAGAAATGCAGAATGTCTGGACCCAGGATCCCACCATGAGAGGCATCATCCGGGAGAAAGGCCGGGTGGATCCTATCACGGAACGACAGGATGTGCATGTCGCCAGCATGATGGTGAGCTCGGTCTTTTCCGATGGGGCAGCGGGGATAGAGCCAAGCGCACTGGGCACGGTTCCGCCGACAGGGACCTCGATCCGGTTGCTGGATCAATCCATCATGGAGTCGCTTTTTGTCAATTATACTGATGAGTTGTTCTATCTGGGGAACGCCTATGGCACCTCTATTCCGATGCCAATGTGGTTCAAACATTTCGGAAGATCCCAGACCGATGGTGCCGGTATCGGCGAGGCCTACCACATTGGGGTGTTCGGGAAGACCGGTTCCGGAAAGTCAGTCCTTGCAAAGATGATGATGATGGGGTATGCGAGGCACCCATCGATGAGCATTTTCGTCCTCGATCCTCAGGGAGAATTCGCCGGCGATCTGAAAGAAAAATCCCCTCTACATAAGGTACTGGTTGAAAAACTGGGTAGGAAAGTCGAGATTTATGATCTCCATAACCTGGTTTTGACCGACAAAGAATTATTCAAAAAAATACTGGCGAATTCCGGATTTTTTGAGGAACTCGGGATTATACATGAATCAAATAGGGAAAGGGCAGCGAGTGAAGTCTTGAGAGCACTTCAACCCAGAAAAAAATTCACAAAAAAAGGTGGTCTGAGCTCATTTGGTATCGACACAGAATCTCAACACTCTTCCAATCTTGTTCCCTTGCATCACGGACATACTCGAGAGGCCTTCGACCAGGTTTGGGAGGCACTGGGTGAGGAGAAGGTTCAACAATACATTTACTCTACAAAAGATACACGGGAACGGCTTAGTTCTCGATACGATACCGCCGATCCCGATGAGTTTTATGAGCGCTGGAGGAAAATTACCAACCTCTTCAGCTATGAGCGTAAAACCCATGCAGCAGATATTCAGGATCTGGTCAAGAAGATTGGATCAGGGCAGGGAAATACCATCATCATCGATTTTTCAGAGAACAACATCCCGCCTGATACCTACTGGAATGATTCGATCCGGTTCATTTTAATCGGGGAATTCCTCAGAACGATTAAAAAAGAGGCCGAAGAGGCATATAAGGCGAAAAACCTCCTCAATTGCCTTGTGGTGATCGATGAGGCCCACCGTCTTGCACCACGTGAGGACCCCGAAACCGAGGATATGAAACTGGTGAAAAAGTCCCTCATCGACGCCATCCGCACGACAAGAAAGTACGGATTGGGCTGGATGTTCATCAGCCAGACCCTCTCCAGCCTGCATCGTGAGATCATCAACCAGATACGGGTCTACGTCTTTGGGTTTGGCCTGGGGTGGGGAATTGAGCGAAATGCCCTGACCGACATCATCGGGGGCGCGGAGGATGCGATCCAGCTCTACCAGATGTTTCGGGACCCCCAGAGTTCACTCGGGGAACGGGTGTATCCGTTCATGACCATCGGTCCCATTTCGCCGCTTTCGTTCTCGGGAACGCCGTTGTTTTTCAATGCGCTGAAGTATCCCGATGATTTTGTGGAGATGAATTTTGAAAGATAATTAAACTCTAAATAAGATTTTTCGATCAGACTGAGGGAGATATATCATGGAATTAAAACACATTCTTGATGAAATCTTTGAGGATCGCGAATTAATGGACCAAGCTCTCACAACCAGCGATTACGTGAATAATAATTATCCAAAAGACAAACATCCGGGTTACAGGTATCAAAAGGGACTGGACACCCTGGGCGATGCCGTACTCGACATCTGCATTATCCAATATTTTTTCAAACAAGGCATTATTGATCCTGAGTCACTGGATAAGAAACGACAATCTTTTGGTAAAAATGAATTTCTCAAAACATTCGCAAAGGAACATCTCCAATTACAAGATACCGCCTTTATAACCGATAATGAGAAAAACCAACTAGAAACGCAGGATTCGAAAGTACTGGCAACATGCTTTGAAGCAATTGTCGGGGCATTATTTATCGATAAAGAATTCGAGGGGGTCGAGGCATTCCTGAAAAACATCGGGTTTTATCAAAAAATTAATAAAATCACTCAATAATTAGTTTGCTTGAATCGGAAAGAATTTCCTCATACTTTTTCACCGCCGAACTCAGCACCGCAAACGAACCCTTGTGCAGGTTGATCAACTTCGATCAAGTAGGGCGCACCCCGCTGGGGCGACATGCTTACCCGTTTGACGGAAAATGCCTGTGCATGGTGGTGTTTGCAGTGCCGTGCAGTGGAGGGACGAGTAAAGCTAGGAGCGGAGTCGCACGGCTGATTGGGGCGGAATGTCGATCGCGAGTAAAGCAAGAAATGAATTCTGCCAATTAGTGGTTGATGCAACCAACAAGGAAAAATAGCGAAAATTCTTGTATGAAGGATAATCAGAGAATGGGTGGGCTTAATTGGCCCCCGGATGAAAAATTACAAGATTATTAAAGAAAAAATCTATCAGGTCGGTTTTTCTAGCACCGATTTGTGGTTTTTCTTCTCCCATGCAATAATTGAGTTAAATATATCGGTTTTTAAAAAGTCAGAGTAACCGTATTGATCACGAAATGTTTCCTCGGCAATTTTCCCAATATCCTGATTTAATTTACGAGGGGGCTTGTTCCACTCCGTTCGTCCATCTTCAGACAGAATTGACCTTCGTTCCAAAATTATTTCTAAAAAGGCCATTAAATCATGTCCGTGACAAATGTGCCATATCAGGTCTCGCTTCCATCCCTCTTCGTAATGGGTTAAAATTTCTTGGATATCCGTGTCGTCGAAACCTGCGAAACAGTATTCGATTAATTTTTTTTTGTCACAATTGGTGTATTGCTCCAAATAAAAGGTATATGAAAAATAATCTTTGAATTTTCCTCTACCATAGTTTTTTTCTCTGATATTATTTTCTCGAATATTTTTTTCCCTAAAATATCGCATCAATCCAACTAAGTAACCCAAATCACACAAGTACGTCCTGACATCAGGTTTGTTTACTTCTAATAGATACGCATTAAGTTCTTCCGGATCAGCATATTTCTCAAGAAACCTTTCTAATGTTTTCGAATTCTCATGGAGGATCATCGTCTCAATATCGTGTGTATCTGTTGTGAGTATATGCTCATGATCATAATTTTGACCATTGAACTCTTTTTCCCCTTCAATTTTTTCGAAATCGCAATCCACAATGCCCAAAATTTGTGAATTTTTTCGAAATTTTTGAATTTTAGGATCTTCAACAACATTGTTATAGATGATTTCTATCACTTTGATTAGGTTAGTTTTACCGTTCATTTCACGCAATGAAGGTATTTCAACCCCATCTTTATTGATGAACTTTTTAAAAAATTTTACATCGTCACTGCCTTCAAGGATCAATATTACATTATTTTCATTCAAATCCGAATATTTCATTTTCATTTCAGCAATGTGCCGGTTCGGTTCGATGGCTCTACTCATGACATTCTCAGCTTCGCTAATCATTGAAAATCCTCCTTTGCGAGCTGAATGCAAATATCCCAGTGATTATTCACAATATCGGGGGAATGCGTTGCAACAATAACGCTATATTTGAAATTATCGGATATCTCCTCTAAAATATCGATAAACTTATTTTGCCAAGAGATGTGAAGAGACAATTCGGGCTCATCGATTAATACCAAGGAACCGAATTTCGTCTCGAATATCAAATCAAAAAACATGAGCAGCAATTGCTGCTCTCCCGAAGACAAATTTTCAATCGAGTGTTTATTTATTTCATCGGGAAATGACAAACGATTGTTTGTATTCTCAATTTTCTTGAATACCTCATTTGTGTAAGGATCAATACTAACAATCCCCGAATCAAAGTAGTCATTTAACACTCTTTGAAGTGTCCTGATTTTCACTAAATATCCTTCAATAATTTTTAGTTCATCATCGATCTCTTGATATCTCACCCATAACTCAATTAACTGTCCACGATCAGTTATTCCGAGAATTCCATTAGGCTTGTAAAATTCGTAATTCTTAGCGAGAATCAGCTCTGCTAAAATACTTTCATCACCATCTGGATATGGAGCCAATAATTCTTCGTAGAAATCTTCTAATTTATTCTCAGGCACATCTTTTGTGACTGCTCCTCCAAAAATAGTATCTCCATAAACATCTATGCCATAATATATGGATTCATCATAATAATCTAAATTGATATATTTAACAAATAAATGGGAATATTCATTAATTAAATCGGATTTATAGTTGAACGCATCCTTTACTGGATAAAATAGGTTTTTGTGGTCATCTTTTGCGAGATCTTTCTCTATTCTCGCAAGGTCTTGCAATAATTTATCATATTTATTAAATACAGTTTCTTTATCAAAAGGTAATGGTCCGGAATCAAGTTCTTTTTCTCTCTTTAATCGTGTATTTTTGTTTTTTTCTCGAGTTTTTTTGATTTCTTCATTATATCTACTATCGATTAAGCTAATTTTTGCATTGATCTTATTCACAATAGAAAAATGCGGATCAGTGGTGTTTATTATGGACTCGATTTCCTCTACATCGACCATTTGGAAATTATTTCCATCGCCCTTATTCTTCTCGATGTAATTTCGGAGTTTTTTAAACGCAACCAGTTCCCCATCTTCATCAAAATTATAGAGACGTTCTGAATGTATGTATCTTATTGGGATCGCAGCTTCAATGTTTCCTAAAAATTCGGGCAAATTATTGATATCTTTGCATGAAAACTGAATATTTGCCAAATCATTGAATTGCTTAGTCAATCCTTCCAGGAATTTGTTTGGTTTTGGAAATAAAATGGAATTGATGCTCGGGGTTTTTTTTGTATAATCTTTGCTTATTTCAGATTCGATTAAACTATCAATGAATGCTCTAATTTCATCTGTTTTATCAGTGAATTCTCCTGCATAAATGTTAAAGGAATAAATATTCCCTTCATTTCGATTTTTTGTGTCTCCATCAACAATGTATTCAAAATAGACGCTTTCATCCTCAAACGGCTCTAATTCAAGGATTTTTTCATACCACTCTCGAGGAATTTCATTTTGTTGGTTATCATTTTCTAGAAGATCGGATAGACATTTCTCAAGTAAAAGTGCTTTAGAATAATAACAAAATATTTCAGAATTGTCAGAAAATTTAAATCTAAGGTAACAAAACGGGATTTTTCTCATCTCGTGGTAACGTCCATTGAAAAATGAATTCAGCAATTTGAAAATCGAGGTCTTTCCCGAACCATTCTTGCCATGAATTATTACCAAAGGATCACTTTTTGGAATATTTATGGTATAATTTTTTAATGAATCACCAAACAAACGGTGGACATAAAGTTGGTTCAGCTGCAATTTTTCCATGCATTTGCGGATTTAAAACTTAAAATATTAAATATTTCGATTTTTTTGTTGCAAAATTGCAAATAAAGCCGAACATTCCGAAAAAGAATCAACGATTTTCTTCTGTTCTTTATATAGAGGCACATGAACCTGAATACCGAACAATCCATCGATGATTGATGAAGAAACACATTGCATTTTATCCTTTTCCAGCAACCCCAGATAACTGCACAGAAGGAAAAATTCTGGATCGATTTTTTCTTTATTAAGCCTCAAGAAAAGGAAACCGGATCCAGCATTTACATTTTTTACGGACTTGACTTTTTCCGGCCTGAATATTCCAGTGAAAGATACAGCAATATCATTCTCCCTGATCTCGTTTTCTGGACGTAACGCAATGGTTCCATCCCTAATAAATCGTTTCAATTCTCCTGGAATATCTTGTTTTGGTGCCTTTGCGAGGTTTTCAACGACGAATATCTCCTCGATTAAATCCTTCAGCGGAACCAGATCAATCTTGGGCTCACGCTTTTCAGGTGGTGTGACATAGAGGCTTAAATCTAGGTTGAAACCGTGTGATCCCAATTCCCCGAAATGGACATGGCGGGATGGAAGAGTGGCAACCTTGTTTCCTTCATAAATATCAACAACATCCTGGAAAATATTGCCTCCTTCTTTATTGGATTTCTCAAAAACGGATGATTTTCCCGAAACATCAGATGAAACGTCGATGAATAAAATCGAATACTCGTCCGAATTTTCAATGAAATGGGTTTGGTTCTTTGAGCATGCGGCCCTGAAAAGGAGAAATGCTCCCTGTGACGAACGGTTCCAGTATTTCGAACGATGAAAGAGATTTTCAGGAAGCAAAATGACGCAGTCAAGGAGATGTTCCCTGAGTAGCTTCTCCCTAATAGCACCATCAGGCCCCCCCCGAAACAGCGCCTCCTTATCGATGAACACCCCAATCCGCCCATTCTCGCTTGCCGACGCAAGCATGTGCTCAATAAACGCCCAATCTGCATTCCGATTGGAGGTGAACCCCCACCGATAACGCTCCTCCCAAAGATCCCCGCCAGTCAGTTCCTTTTTCCCATACCCTTTCAACTTCCATGGGGGGACGCCAATGACCACTTCGAACTTCCTGATATGCTCACCGCTTTCATTCCGAAAACCGGGGGAAAGGAGCGTGTCGCCAGCGCAGAACTGCAATTCGCCATCAGGCACCTCAAGTAGGGCCTGGATGATACTCATCATGAGCAGCGCGTCCTGTTGTGCCTCTTCGTCTGATGCGAGGGCAAACGCCTGCCCAAATACAGCGGTTTTCCCGGGGCCACCCCCCTCCTTCAACCGCATATGGTGCATGGCCATAAGCAGAGTGTCGCCCCAGTGAGCGGCAGGATCATAGATGGTCTCACCGGGCCGGGGATCGAGCAGTCGCAGCGCCAGCTCGATCGCCTCGGGGGGTGCCCGGACCCTGCTGTAGCGGATTTTGGAATAGATCTGCTTGTGCAGCTGGATGAGCATGTGCTCGTCGAAGAACCGGTCGAACTCCTCGTGGTGGGAGAAGAGGAAGCTATTGAGAAACGCCACGAGGTTCTCCCTCAGGTAGTGGGACTCCTTTTTCACCGAATAGGTGAGGGACTCACTCAGCCGCCGGTTCATGTACATGGTGAAGTCCAGGAGCACCGAGGAATCAATCGTTTCCCTGAGCCTGGGGCTCAATCCGCACCCGATGCCGGCCCCGATGAGTTCCTCCAGCCCGTGCACATTGCTGTAGATGAAATCATCCAGCGTCAGGTCGACCCGGTGGCCGTGGCGCTCGAGCACGCACTGGATCTTCTTGAAGAGCAGGATCATCGAGAAGGCCTTGAAGTCCTCCTCCGACTGGATGTCGAACGCTCCCACCACGTCCCAGAAAAAAGCCTGGAAGCTGAGGTCCTGCTCAAGGACCGAGAACTCATCCTCCTCGTCCACCTCGCCGGCCGCGTACTCCTGATACATGTCACGGACACCGGATGGGGTGATCTGGAAGGTCGTCATCCCTCGCATCACACCTTCCGGCTCTGGCTCGGGCCCCAGCCGGTAGAGCACCCGTCGTCGGTCCGCCGGGTCACGGTCCTTTTCCACCAGCTCCGCCCGGTTCAGCTCCGAGATCACCACCCGGGCCGTCTCGATGGTATCATCGACGAGCACATCGACGGCATCGAAGATAGAGAATTGCTCGTTTCCAAAAGCATTCTTGAGCAGGTGGTAGCGGATACGCACCCAATCCTGCAGGGGGTTTCTGTTGCTCATTGCTCACAAGGTATGATGGCATGGGAGGCAGACGGACAGCTGCTCCCGAATATTTAATTGTATAAGTCAACTTATACAATAACTTTATGGTCTGCGACAGCGTAGGATCGATCCCGCCAACGGAGGTGGATTCGACTGAGAGTACAGGGAAAGTCCTATCATATGTTCGACAGGGTCGCAGAAATGCTGGAGATGGGCCGGTTCCGGGGATTTCTCCCCACGCCCACCTGGAACTCCGAGCGGGAGCGAAAGTTCTGCCGCACGGTCACCGGCGAACTCGAGCGGGCCGCACGGAGCGGGGGCAAGATTGATTCAAGTGCAGTGATCAGCCAGCTGATGGAAGTCCACCACGCCATGGAAGGGGGCAATCTGGACTGGTTCGTCACTGCCCTCGCCATCGCCGGGATCATCGAATCCTGCGAGTACGCCTCGTCCATGGACACCGACTTCATGATGTGGGGGGTGGCCAGCGTCTACCGCACGAACAACCCGGACGATGAAGAAGAGGACGACGAGCAGGAACTCAGGAGGATCGAGGCCAAAGTGAGAGTGAGGCGGCACCTGGGCACGTTCCAGGACGAGGTAAACGAGGCGTCAGCCGCCCTGCCCGAACTCAGGAAACGGGTCGAGCGGGAGAACACCATCTTTCCCATGTTCAAGGAGGTGCTCGACACCTTCCCGGCGAACATGGTGGGCGGCGACTCGCTCTTCGCCCGCCCCAGGAACGTATCAAAGAACCAGATTGAGCGGGTCTACCGGGCGATACGCCGCTATCACGTCGAGGAAGGGGAGTTCCTCAGCTTCCGGGACCTCACCGCGGACCTGGACCTCGACATCAGGAGCTGCCAGTATCCGCTCGCCTACTACACATGGGTAAAGACACACGACCTCTACCGGACCATCTCTGCCGAGATGGACCGGGTCTTTGCAGCCACGAAGGAGGAATGCAAATGAGTGAATATGAAGAAAACGACTCCAACGAACGCATGACCGGCATCAAGAAGAGCAGCACCATTGCCCGAGAATACGAAGGGGCGATCGACGCACAGAAAGAAGGGGCCAGGAAGATCGGGCGGAACGCGAAGAAGATGTTCGAGTCCTGAACCGCTTCCCGACTCACGTTTTTGATTTTTTTGGGGATGAAGGATGATGGATTACTCAGCGAAGATCAGGAGTGCAACTGATCGCTACATCGCAACGCTCTCCCGTGTCCTCAGCGAGGGGGACGACGAGGAGAGGCTTGCCGCCATCAAGGAGATCACGCGCATAGATTCTTGCCTGACTTCCGAATTGCTGCAGGCCGCCCTCGACGACCCCCTGCCCGAGGTCCGTTCCTACGCGGCTTCTGCCATGGGGGATGCCGGTCCGCATGCAGTCGAACGCCTTATACGTGCCCTTAGAGACAATTCGACGCACGTACGTGTGAGTGCAATCCATGCCCTCCAGCAGATCGGCGATACACGGTCTGCCGAGTCGCTCGTGCAGATCGTGACCGGCTATCCCAGCCCGAGAGTCAGGGCCGAGGCTCTCGAGGCCCTCGCCACGATCGACCGAAGAGTAGCGTATCCCTATGCAGTTCGGGTAGTGCAGGATCCAGATCCTTACGTGCGGGGCGAGGCCATGGCCGTGCTCGGCATCTACACCGACCAGCATACACTTGACCTCCTTAATCGCTCACTGGCGGACCACGATCCCGCGGTCCGGGCGTATGCCGCTCAGGCGCTGGGACATAGGGAGGACCTTACTGATGCCACAAGCCTGATCGAGGCGCTCAAGGATGAGCATGCAACGGTGAGATTCTGCGCGGCTTACTCCCTCGCCGTAAAAAACGCCTCTGATGCGGTAATTCCTTTCATCAGGGCTCTGGACGATGAGGATGAGCGTGTCCGGGGGACTGCAATAGCTGCCCTGGGCAGCAGCGGTGATGCCCGGGCGATCGAACCCCTCGCCATGCGCCTGTCCTGCGAGAGCGAGCCGATGAAATCGGAGATCATGCTCGCCCTTGCAAAACTGCGGGGCAGGGATGAAGTCGAAAGGCTTGCCGCACTCCTCGAGAGCAACAGCCCCCAGGAGCGGTTGAATGTCGCCTGTGCCCTCTGGGTGCTGGAGGACGAGCGGGCCATCGATCCGCTGATCGATCTCCTCGATTACGAAGGAGTGGTGTGCAGACCTTCCATCCTGAACCTGCTCGTCTGGCGTAAACCGGGCAAAGCCGTCGATGCCCTCATCGCCATTCTTGCGGGGAAATGCTCCGCAGTCTCAAAGGCAGATGCAGCGTGGGCCCTCGGGGAGATTGGCGACCAGAAGGCTATCGGTCCGCTTCTTGCCTCGCTGGATCGCGACGAGCGGTCACTTTCCCTGCGGGCGGTGGAAGCCCTTGGCAAACTTGAGGCAGAAGAGGCAGTCCCGCCGATTGTCCGTATCCTCCGCTCAGATCCTTACCACCTGCTCCGGCGGCAGGCGGCGTTCGCGCTGGGAAGCATCTACAGCACGGAGGCGATTGATCTGCTCATCACCGCCCTCGACGATGAGGACGCTTCGGTGAGGGCAGAGGCGGCGAATGCGTTGCTCTAAATCGATACAGTGAACGCGTGGATTCCGTATCAGGATCTCTCAACAACCATTTTGTTCACGATCTGGAAACAATTTGTTCGCGATCCGCGAACTTAGAGAAAAAAGTCAGTGAATACCTCCGAATCTATCCACTTTGAACCAGCTGCCCAGGTAAAAAAATTACTCCCCCTTCTCCTTCTCCTCGCACAGCGGCCCGTAGTCGCAGAACATACACGCCGAGTAGGACGGCGTGGCCCCAAATTCCTCAGCACAGACAGCATCGACCATTCCCCCCAGCTTCTCCCGGAAGGCGGTGATGGTCTCCTCGTCCGGACGGTAGTCCGCCACCTTGTTGTCCTTGAGATAGAAGAACGAGGCCCGCTCGGGGAGCTCCCCATAACGCTCCTGGATGGCCAGGCAGTAGAGGTTGAGCTGGATCTGCTCCTTGACAGAGTTCCGGGTGATGTTGCCGGGCTTCTTGCCCGACTTGAAGTCGATGACCACGTAACCACCATCCGGCGTCCGCTCGATCCGGTCGATGTAGCCCTTCATGGTGCGGTCGTGGAAGGTGAAGACGAACTTCTCCTCCACCGCGGCGATGGCGTTGGGGTTGGCCTGCTGCCAGGCGAGGTAGGTGTCCAGCAGATCTTCTGCCTTCCTGCGGTCCTCCTCCTCGTGCGTCCGTGAGGCGTAGCCGGCCGGCGACCAGAACTGCTCCAGCAGGGCCAGCGCCCGCTCCCGGGTGGGCGGAGTGCCCTGCATCTGGGACTCGGAGAGCTTCTCGATCACCTTGTGCACCACCGAGCCCAGCCCGAAGAAGGATTTGGGCTCGGAGGGGACCATGAGCACATGCTGGAACTTGTAGCGCAAGGGGCAGGTCTCGTAGGTGCCGAGCGATGAGGCGGAGAAGGCGTGGTCGGGGCCGACCAGGCAGGGCTTCTCCCCGCCGCACAATGATGCAGCGAAGAGGGGATCCTCGGGGACGGCGGAGAAGGCCTCCCGGTCGAAGGCTTCCGGACTGTCTCCATCCTCCGCGAGCCGCACCTTCTCCAGATCCATCATCCGCTGCAGGGCCGTCTGCAGCCGCATCTCGGCGACGGCCCGGATGATCTCCGCCTGCAGGGAGTGGCGGAGCACCTCCAGCTCGCTTTGGGCCTGCACCCGGATCTCCCGGTGCTCGGCCGGCACCGCCACGACCTCGATGAGCGGATTTTCCGTGTACTCGAGCTCCTCCAGGAACACCGAGGGCTTGGACTCCCGCTTGTTCTCCCCGTACCACTTCGCCCGGGTGAAGTAGAGCAGTTCTTCGGCCCGGGTCATCCCCACGTAGCAGAGCCGCCGCTCCTCCTGCAGGTAGAGGGCCTTCTCGTCCTCCTCCTGGCAGAGCCCCCGGGCCAGGTCCTTGGGCACGGAGAAGGGCTTCTCCTGGTAGCGGAGGGGGAACTTGCGATCGGAGAGGTCCGCCAGGAAGACCACCGGGAACTCCTTGCCCTTGCTCTTGTGCAGGGTGAGGATCTGCACCGCGTCCCCGGCCTCGGTCTCGGCGATCTCCACGTCGGCGTCGGCGAGCAGGTCCAGGTACTCCAGGAAGTCGTCCACCCGGGCCTCCCGGGTGAGGGCGTCGTAGTCCCTGGCCAGGGTGTAGAACTCATTGAGCACCTGCCGGTGGATCCCGGCCTCGTCGGCCAGGGCGGAGCGGTAGATGGCACTGGCCCGCATCATGATCTCGTAGACCAGCTCGGGGAGCGTGGCCCGGTCCCTCAGATCGATGAGGGTATCGACGGCCTGCACCAGCTCCGCGATCTGCGGCCGGTAGGCCTCCGGCACATCCCCCGGATCCCGCATGGCCTCGTAGACGCCGTCGGTGTGGTCGCGGCCCCAGGTGGCGGAGCGGGCCTGGGCGTTGATGGCCTGCACCACCGTCTCCGGCACCCCGGCGACCTTCATGATCCGGTTGAGGGCGATGCCGGCGGCGAGAGGATTTCGGATGGCCTTCAGGTAGGCCAGCATGTCCCGCACCGCGGGCATGGCGAAGAAGGCCACCTCCCCGGTGAACTCGCAGGGGATGCCGTGGCTCTTCAGGAGCTGGTAGAACTTCACCCCCTCGACCCGGCGGCGGCAGAGCACGGCGAAGTCGCCGTGGCGGTATGCCCGCTCCCTCTCTTCTTTGCGATCATAGAAGGTGGTCTGCAGCAGCCGCTCGATCTCCCCCAGCACGAACCGCGCCTCGGCGTCCTCGTTCTCGCACTCGGCCACCACGATCTTCTCGCCGTCCGGGTTGTCGGTGAAGAGCGGCTTCTCCTGGCGGTTGGGCGCCTCCTCCATCAGGTGCAGGGCCGCATTGAGGATGGTATTGGTATTGCGGTAGTTCTGGTCGAGCAGGGTCTGGCGGTGGTCGGCGTACCACTGCCGGAAGTCGTCGAAGTTGCCGTAGTAGGCCCCCCGGAAGCGGTAGATGGTCTGGTCGTCGTCGCCCACCACGCAGAGGTGCTCCCCGCCGAGGTGCTTGATCAGTTCCAGCTGGGCGAAGTTGGTGTCCTGGAACTCGTCCACCAGGACGTAGCGGTAGCGGCGGCGGTACTGGGCCAGGATGTGCGGCTTTCGCTCGAAGAGGCGCACCGTCTCGTGGATCATGTCGTCATAGTCGAGCAGGGTCTCGCTGCGCTTGTACTCCTCGTAGGCGACGTAGACCCGCAGCAGGTCCTGCAGCTTCTGGCAGTAGATCAGCTCCTCGTCCTCGGCAGAGTCCAGTTTGTCCGCAAGATAGGCCTCCAGGTCGGCCGGGGCGATCAGCTCGTCCCGGAACCTGCTGATCCCGTCGATGATGGACTCGATCACGTCGGTGGCGTTGTTGCCCACCTCGATGTGCTCGAACCCGAAGCGGTCGATGTTCCGAAGCCCCCAGACCAGCTGGTTGGTGCGGTTGATCAGCCCGGAGGAGAAGTTGATCCCCGAGTCCAGGACGTTGTCCTCCAGCACCTGCAGGCAGAAGGAGTGGAAGGTCTGCACCGAGAGCTCCGCACTGGCCACCCCGAGGGCCTTCTCCAGCCGCTCCTCCATCTCGCGGGCCGCCTTCTCCGAGAAGGTGAGGGCCAGGATCTCGCCCGGCGCCGCACCGTTGCCGATGAGGTGGAGGATCTTTTCGGTGATCACGCGGGTCTTGCCGGACCCCGGCCCGGCCAGGATGAGCTGGATGCCGGGGGTGGTGACTGCTTCCTGCTGCTTGGGGTTGAGGGGCATGAAATCTATTAATGATCCAATACCAGACCGAGATAAAACCCATGGATTTTGTTTTTTTGTAATGCGAGGTAAGGACGGGAGAGATGTCCCGGCTAGGGCCATCATGTTTCCCGTTCGACAAAAAACGCCATTTCATGGAGTTTTTTGCAATGCATTGCAGCGGAGTCACACGGCTAGCGGAGGCGGAACGTAATTGGGCGCTGACAGCAGCTGGGTAAATCAGCAGGGAGGCCAAAGGCATTGTCGATCTGTTATTAGGAGGAAACAGCCCTGAAACGGCTGGATTGATCATTACGTTTGAAATTAATTTTAATTGAATCCAACGCCAGATCGAATGGATTATACGAATTGGCATATATATTCCGAATAGAATCATGGAAAGGCTGATTAAAAGCATTCTATTAGAACATAGAAATAAACGCATTCACGTAGGAAACATTGAGAACGCCCTTAAAGAGCGCGGGATCAACCTTTTTACTGATCAGGTCCGACATGACAAATTTATCGAATCCATGGGTTGTTTAATCAATCGTGGTATTTTGGAACCTCTTAAAAGCGCACAGCCGCTCCAACAGTACGGGAGACTCCCTGATAAATATACAATCCACAGGGAGGTGATCGCAAAGCCCAGTGCCCCCCTCTCACAGGAGCACAGAAATGAACTTTATTCTCTCTTACCTCCGATCAATATCGACTATTACGCAACCCATGGCGACCACTACATAAGAGACCGAAATTACATTCTGAAAATAAACGCACTCATTCGCCAACGTGAAAATTGTGAGATTGTGACCATTAATGAACGTTCATATGAACTCTTCGGTGACGAAAAAGCGATCGATGCAGCAGATGATGCTGCAGTTGATGGCGCTGCAATCCTTAAGAGACTGCGCTTAACCCATGAGGATATTAGGGCAAAGAAGGTATTTGAGCCATTTTTCTGCATAGAGAAGGGTTTCTCAAACAGAAACGGGGAGGAGAGAACCGTATTGATCATTGAGAACAAGGACACATTCTGGACGTTGCAGGATGCAGTGATTCAAGGATTGGTTTCGGGAATTCATCTGGTCATCTTTGGAGAAGGAAAGGCAGTTCTGAGGAAATTCGAATATATTGAATCATTTGGGGGAGTTGCCGAAGATCAGTACTTCTATTTCGGTGATATTGATAGAGAGGGAATATCCATCTATAACCAGCTCAATGCAAAGTACCCACAGTACGACATACAGCCAGCTACTTCCCTCTATACTTTAATCCTGCAGAAGGCCGGGCTTGAAGGAGCACGTCCTTTGAGGACGTTACAACGCGTTAAAAAATTCTCCTTTTCCCCTTTTCTCGATTATTTCGATAGGGAGAACGGTGAACTGCTAAGACGGATTATCAATAATGAGCTGTATCTCCCTCAAGAAGCGCTCAACATTACAGATCTTCAGAGGCTTGCAGATGTCGGACTCTCAGAAACGCTTTAAAGAGATCAATGATCGGATGGAACACCTCAAATGCTTCTATCCATTTTTTAAAGCTTATACATCTCTTCCGGTGAAGAACCTGGACTATGATGCTCCTTATCTCGCTCTGGATGTGCTCACACTACTGATCGAAAAAGGCCGTATTCATGGTCGTGTTCTCAAATCCGACGAAATCAAAGCACATATGCAAGAGACGATGACGAAGATTTACCCTGACCGTGAGTTCGACTATCGGGAAGTGATGCGGGATGTGCTAGACTTTCTTGAAACGAACACTAAGGGTGAGCGCTATTGTTTCAGTTACCATGATCCGGTCAAACGACAACCTATCAATCGCTATGTTCACCTGATCGAGTACGATGTCAACGAGGATGGATACCGGATTACCGATGAAGGCCTCGAGTTCATGATCAGCATCAAGGAACTCCCCGAAGAATCGAGGATCACGGTCACCCTCATTTTATTCAAGAAACAGATTGAGAGTGGCTCTTTTAGAAACGCTTTGGAGACAGTACGAAACCTCAACCTCGAAGTTCATCGAAAGAAAGGAAAGAAGCAGGCTTTGCTTGACAAGATGAGGTACGGCGACCCTGACGTGGCCAAAGATTATATTGGATATACGCAGGAGGTGGTCTCACAACTTCAGCAGGAGCAGGAACTCTTCCATCAAGTTCAGTCAACGCTTCGCGATCTTTCTAAAGAACAGACGAAGATCGCCGAAGCACGTGAGCCCATCGGTAACGAAGAAGATTTTATCACAATACAGGAACTTGCACTCGAGCTTGAGTACGGATACAACCTGCACAATACTCTCCTGAAAGATTATACAAATCTCCCATCCGAATATGAATTGATCTGCAGGATTCGAATGAATTCGCTCTTTGATCGAAGGTATCAATTCCAAGAGGCATTGGAGAACCATATTCGGATGAACTTATCAAATGACATTCATATTGTTGAGATGCATCCGTTACTCCTCCCGAATGTCGCCAAAACGTTCAGTATCTGCTCCATTTTCGAGCCGCAAAGAATGATCGGTAAAAAAGAAGAAATCACGGAGGTTACGATGAGCGAGGCGTGGAATGACAGGAAATCTATCGAGAAGATTGTTCAGGGACGACAGGATGAAAATTTCAGGATCTATGCGCAAATCCTGGTAGATGCCCTAGAAGAAAGAGAGCAGATGGATCTGCCAACCTATCTGAGTCTTATCAATATGAACTTGGGGCATGAAGGAGTGGAGAATATTGACCTGATCCCCTTCCTCGTCGAGCTGAACAAAGGGACCAGAAACGGCGAAGCATACAGAACTACCTTTGATCTTCGTGCGACAGGTGGGCAGAGCGAGCCGGCTGCAGAAGCATTACTTAGTGCCGTGGCAGAACGCGAAAGCCAATTCAGTCTGATTAATGTGATTTCACAGCCAGACCGGCGAGTAGTCCTAGGAGAGTCAGAGGACGAGTACGTTTCCAACCTCACCTTTATTCGGGAATGAAAGAATGAAATTTGACCGCGAAAACCTTGGAATCGCCCTTGAAATGCTCCACTGCATCCTGGAGAAAGGTTCGATTTCGCGTAAGGATCATCCGAAGGAGTTCCTACGTTATGATCAGGAAGCTGAATTACGGGAAGTGTTAGAATATTGTGCAGAGAAGCACAACCTTCTCGTCTGCAGGTATCAAGATGCCCTTTATCTGAGCCCCGGTGTGCAAAATCAGGTTTTTGGCCTCTCAAATGACGAAATTCGTAAAAATCTCGGGCGAGGATTTAATAATCCCGAGATGTACACAGTTTTTTTTATCATACACGTCCTTATCACTGAGTTCTATCACGAGTCTGCGTATGATGCGTACCTTGAGAAGGTACCAAAGGCGAGCCTCCTAACCACCGTCGAGAAGAAGATTGCGGCAATGGGGGAGATTGAGGACCTCGAAAAAACAAGCGAGGAGTTGCAGTTCAATTTTAAGGTTATCCACAACCTGTGGAGCAGTCTCCCAACGGTTGAATTCAAGAAGGATGATCCGGATGAAAAAAAGCAGCGAGGCGTCAGTTCTAAAAACGCCCTGATTAATGAGACGATCGCCTTTCTGGAAAAGAATCAGCTTGTCAGAGAGCATAATGAGGCCATATACCTCACCCATCGCTGTAAGGCGATCATCCGTGAAGTCTACAGCAATCGCGAGATTCAAGATGCCATCACAACTTTCATTGATGGTCTTGGTCATCATGGGGGCGACTTAGATGCCTAAACTGCGGTCTGTAAGGGTTGTAAACGCCCAGTTCAACGAGGGGAAGGGATTATACCAGGACTTCCGCATGCCCTTTTACGGTCGTAATGCTACCTTCGAGCTGGGGAACGGCATGGGGAAGTCGGTCCTTATGATGCTCATCCTCCAGTGCGTCCTTCCGAACACCTCCCTCGACAAAAATAAACCTTTCAAGGACATGTTCACCGGGGGGAATCGCAACCGTACAACCCATGTCTTGGCCGAGTGGGAACTGGATGAATTTGTAGAAGGGAAAAAATATCTCCTGACAGGATTTTGCGCCAAGCGAAAGTCAGATCAGGAAGACGAAGGGGGGAGTGACGAGATAAAATACTTCTCCTACCTTCACCTTTATCGCGAGCAAAATGATCTCGACATCGAAAAGATCCCCCTCTGCAGGGAGGAGGGGTCACACTTTTCCACACAGGATTATTCTGAAACCCGAAAAATGCTCCGGGAAAAAGCGAAAGCAGGGTATGATATCTGGATTGCGGATACTCGGCAGGAGTATCTGGAGCGACTCAAGAGGTATTATCTCATCGAATCGGAATGGACACTCATCAAACGCATCAACCGACAGGAAAATTATCTCAAGACCCATTTTCAAAATTTTCGGAATTCGAGAGCACTTGTAGAAGATCTACTGATTAAGATGATAGACGGGTGCCTCAGGGACAGACGTCGGCTCAAATTTAACGACGAAAAGGAAGATTCGAATGAAAAAACGCTCGCCGATGCATTATATCAATCCCAAGAAAAGCTCCAGCAGCTGCAAGAGGAGCAAGCGCGTTTGCACGAATATGAACGCCTCCACGATGAGATCACCACCCTGCAGGCTGCAAACGAACACCTTCTTCGATCCTATCAGGCATATGAGAAGGAGAAGGAGAGTGCTGCATCCCAGTATGTTGCATACGAAGCGGCAATAATTCAAAAGGATGCAGAGAACAAGGAATTACAAGAGCGCATTTTCAAAAAGCAAGTGACATTCCAGAATTTAGGGTTCGAAATTGAGAAAACCGAGCTCAAGATCTTGAATATAAAACTAAATCTCTCCAATCAGAAGCTCGAACAAGCCGAAGCCGAGAGACGGAATCATGAACAAACGTTCAATCTGGTGAAACATCGGGCAAACTTCGCACGTGCGGTAAACAAGTATCTCTCGATCAGGGAACGTGAGGCTGAGATCCAGGAGAGGGAAGAGGTCATACGGAAGATGGAAGAGGAGCACCAGGTGGTGTTTGACCGAATCCGCCCCCTTGGAAAAACCCTTCACACCCTCATTTCCGTGGAGAAAGAATCTGTTCGCAATGCTCTTGAGACGGGGCAGAGCCAGGCAAAGGCGACTAACGAGGATATAATGCAGCTGCAGCAGAACCTCGGAGGCGTCAAGAACCGGAAAGAGGATATAGACAAAAGCATTGCTGAGTTAAAACGACAGGCGGACGAATTGGAAACAAAAGAGATAGACCTCATAAAATGGCATGAGAAATGTCCGAAGGTCTCCTCTGGGTTCTTCCCCACCGAACAGATCGAGGCAACAAAGAAACGGCTCGCTGCTGAAAAGGAGCAATACAGAACTATCGACGTGAAGATCCGTGAGATGGAACGGCGATTGTCAACCAACGAGGCGCTTGAAACAGAACTGGAAAAGAGGATAGGAGACATGAATCGAGCGATCGAAATTATTCAACAGGAGATCGCCGATTTTACCAACGAAGAAGATTCAGCACTGCAGATCGTCCATGCCTACGAGATGGACGAAGTCGGATCCTGTGCCGCACATCTCAAAGGTGAGGTTCGGCGTATGCATGAGATGTTGGCAGGTTTCAATAATCGTCGAAAGAGTCTTGCCCAGGATAAGGAGAGCGCAGATAAGTACGGTGTCGCCTTAAGCAGGGAATATCTGGATGCCCTTGAGAGACTGCAAGAAAAATACCACACTGCAATGAGTGGAGCAGAATATCTGAAAGGCATTCACGAGGATGAACGTAAAGAGAGTCTGAATAATGCACCCTGGCTTCCAAAAGCTGTCCTCCTTCTCAAAGGGGATTTCGAGGCGATTGTTCGCAATCCAAAAATTCTTCCAGCACTGGTCCAAGATGCTGAAATCATTATCACAAGTCTGGACTACCTCAGAGAAAGAAGACCGCTCTCACTCGGAGATGTCTTTATCCCCTCACGGACGCCCGAACAGTTACTCGCAGCGCTTGCCAGTGACCGTGCGGCGGAACGCCTTGGTCAAAAGATCATCGCAATTGACGAGGAGATACGGAAAGCCAATGAGGTACTAGAGGCGATAATGCACGACTCTGAGATCCTCCAAAGGTTTGTTTCTCGTTACCCGGCAGGATTTGGATCGGAAAAGGAGAACAATCTCCAGGAATACCTACATCAGAAGAATGATGACGCAGCCAGGATCGCCACACTGCGAAACCAGATCGGTGAGGATCGATCCGCCCTACCCCTCGCCAAAGATGAATACGCCGGACAGGAGGAAAAGATAGGTCTCTACGAGAAGAAACTCACCCTTCTCACCGAGTTAAACAGAGTGGCAGTAGAGAAGGAGAGAACTCTTAGCAATCTGGAGCAGGAGCAACGTAAGTCTGTTGAGGCTTCAACAACGCAGCGGCACATCGAGGCCGAAATACAACGATACGAGTTTGAGTTCAGGAGACTGGAGGAAGCCAATAACCAGATGAAAGAACGCCTCCGTAAAATTGAGCAGGAAATTTCCGAGTACGAACCGTACGAGAACGAAGAGATCTCTCTCCTTACGGATATGGCCATCGACAGCCTCCGAAATGAGTTCCGAGCTGCTCGACAGGTGGTCGAGAAGGTTGCAGTGAGCAAGGAAAGGTACGAAAAAGACAATGCTCGCGACAGAAGGCAGATTGAAGAGTACCAAACCGATATCAGCCACTACCGGATCACCATTGAGGAGATTGAAGCCGAAGATCCGCAAGAACGCAATTCTTCGGAGTATATCAGGGAGGTGGACAAGGACGTCCAAGACGCCGAGGGTCTCCTTGCAGGAGCCGACGGCCGGTACAGGGAAATTCAGGATGAACACCACTTGCTCTCACAGGATATGGAGAGAGCAGAGAGGGAATATAACACTCAGGTACCGGAGGCATACATCCGAGATCCCGATATCATTGATTCAGAGCCTCTCGAGGCCGAACGGAAAAGATTAGATGCGGGACGCCACGCTCTCGAAGCGGAAATTATGCAATTGGATAGCACGTGCAGAGTGGGCGAACAAGAACTCGAAGGCCTAGTTACGGAATATAAAGGCTATGAGATGCTCGATAGCACCCATCATTTTGCCAGAACAGATGTCGTCCATGCATCAGATCTCATAGGCTACCGCATCTTCCAGGATAAACTTGCAGCCGCGGTTAAGAGTACAGTGGGGCAAAAGGACCGCTTCAGTGCAGCAAAGGATCAATTTTTCCGGAATGCTGGCGAAATCGATGTCCCCCATTACTTGATCGATACGGTCAGGGGGAAGATCCGGACAGCAGATAGTGCAGGAGAGGCTTCATCTATACAGCGAGGCTTGGAAGGGTATGCAGCCGATGTCGCCAGTTCAATAGAGATGAACCGGGTGCAGATAGAGGGCCTTCGTGAGGTAGAGACAAAGATTGTGGATCAGGCACTTGGAATGGCGATACGTTATCGGGACTACCTGATGATGATCCCGGGCGTATCGAAGATTGAAATCAATGGCAGACCTCGTGAGATGCTCCAGATCAACTTTGATGACTGCAACCATCGTGAGGAAGTCGCAAGGGGCGAGATGCACCGCTATATCCAGAACCTTACTGCCAGCATTCACGCCGGCACACTCGCCAGAGGAGAACTCGAGAAGGCGCTGGCCCCCGGTCAGTTAGTGGGGAGAGTAATGGATATGGATAGGATCCGCGTGAAGATACGCAAGATCGACATCGACGCCTACCCCCTCCAGCTTTGGGATAAGATCAAAGCCTCCGAAGGGCAGGAGAATACAATGTATATCATCCTTCTCGTCGTTCTCATGTCCACCATAAGGGCGCTTGTAATCGGCAGGCCGGATCAGAATGCCGCAAAAGTGCTGTTCGTCGATAATCCCTTCGGATCCACGGGTTCCTACTACCTTTGGGAGAAGATTTGGTCGATTCTCGAGCGAAATAATGTCCAGATGATATGCTCAGGGCATAAGATCGATGCGAAGGTACGCGAGTTCTTCCCAATTTCATATCTCCTTACAGACGAAATCTCGGCTGGTGGTCGTATGAGGATCGGTATCAGGTTCATTGGGGCGGGCAAGGATCTTGACCGTTTCGAACGGCAGAAGAGGGGAGAAATCCTCGCATGGACTGAAAATTGAAAGGAACAACATTATTTACAAAGGAAGCGCTCATATCAGTTCCTCTAGATCGAGGCGTAGTTATTCACTATTGTGAAAAAGAATTGTTTCATTTTCCTCAGGAAACCGAAAGGAGATCTCTATGAATTTTGTATATATAGTTGAAAATAAACCGAGTTCTTTCCAAATCACTTTGATTATATTTGAGTAATTCTCTTTTTATTCCCTCATCGTTTGTTTCAAGGTATTTTTCATATTCGATAAGTGCCTGAAGTCCATCCCCAATTTTATTTTCAGACTCTTTTTTGTATCCAAATTGCTCAGATACTTCTTTAAGTCCCATCCTTCCCTTTATTGGCAGGTAGATACATTGTTTCTTAAAACTCTGTGTGCTGATGCACTCAAAAAACAGATCGAAAAAGGAGTTCCCCAATTCAGATATAGGTATATTGAATCTCTCAAATGCGTATTTCAATTGTGGTCTGTCAGCACTTGTTGAGGAGTATGCAATCAAAGTTGGTTTCTCTGACAATAGCCAGTTTCGAAAATTCATAAGCAATTGTTCTTCATCATCGGGATTCTCCAGAAAAAATTGCTTTACTTCCCCATTTAAATTCATAAAACCCAGTAAGAATATTCCAAATGGACCAATCACCGTTCCAGTGGGATTATACTCAGCATCGAAGAAATAAAGCTTCTTTTTTTCAGATTCAATAAAGAAAGGATGCTCGCGAACCACAATTGGCATATTTTGAGAAATAGCCCTTGCATAATTTTGAATTAAGTCGAGAACTCTTCCACTGAAACATGAATATTTCGATGCTTTTTCAGAAATATTCGATTTTGCGAGTTGTTCAACACTTCTCACTCCGATTTCTGTGAGAGCTCTTGCTCTGGCAAGTCCAACCATTGGAACCTGCATTAATTCATGAATTTCTTTAGGACAGGAGCCCCACTCAAAAATTAAATCCCATTTCGTTTGGACATACTTACGAATGATGAGGTTACAGACTTTCCCGGGTTCACCATCATTATCATGCGATGCACAGTTTACCACCCTTACTCCGTTGTAATTAACTTCTTTTCCGCCTTGAGAGTGGGCATGACCACAAATTACAGTTTTTATCCGAGAATTATTCTCATCGATGAATTGTTTCAATGCAGTAGATCCGATATGGCTAATTCCAAATCTTAGACCGATATCTAATATTCCAAAAGGAGGAGGATGGGAGACAATAATAATTTTTTTCGAAGGATATTGATTTGATTTCTGATTTAGTTCATCCAATACTGCACTTTCAGAATATATAAGACAGCCAGGGCCTTTTGTCGATCCTTCCTGTCCGATGAACACATAGTCGTCTACGATGAATGGTTCTTTAAAAATATTATAGACATTTTTTCCTTGTATAGCATTTGTAATGAACGGTGGGTCATCATTCCCAGCCACCGCAACCAAACCGTGCTTCGAATACTGCGCAATTATTTCGAAGTAATTGATATTTTGTGCATCGTTTGGGAATTCCTTTTGACAGCCCTCAGTGGTTTTAGGATTCGGAATTCTATTGAATCTCTGAATGTCATCGCCGGCATACACGATAATGTCAGGTTCCTTATCTAATTCTTCAATATATTCAATAAGCATCTCAATGCTCTGTATTCTCCAGTCAGAGAAGGCTAAAATCCTCATTAATCATCAAAATTACGTACGACTTGATTATTTATAAATATCCAAGGCATACGATGCCGCCAGTGTCTCGGCAAGGATCGGCTACTCCACCTTCTACAAGAGCGTGAAGAAGTTCGATGAGATGCGGTTAGTTGATATGAACTTCCTGCACGGCCGGGGGAGGACGAGGATGATCACGTTGCGGTATGAGGCGGAGCGGGTGAGGATGGTGTGTAGGTAAAAACATTATGAGAAATTCATCAAGAATTTCTCCAGAAACTTTCATTTTCGGGCAGATTTGGACTTCAGAATTTATCCGCGAGAGTCAATAAGCTATATGTTCAAAATAATATCCTTTAGATGCGCCCAACATCGTTTCAATCCTTCTATACTCTTCCCACCGGGGAGAATCACTTTTCCACTCGAGAATACAAGAGCTGTGCATTCTTTTTCACGAATAATTAAACCAGGAAACTGTTCTGGCTCATATTCGATTTTCTCAAATTGCATTGAATTGACAATTTTATTGAGATCTATTCGTTTATTGAATTCATCACTTCCAACGATATTCTGAACCTTTGGAGTAGAGAGATTTTTAATTTCAATATATGGAGATAAAAATTCACACAATTCGTTGAATGAAGGATCAATCTCATTAAAAGACTTCAATCCCGAGATTATGTATTTACCACTAGAATACAGCGTCACTTTTCCAAATGATGTTCGAAAGTAGGCACCATGATATTTTTTTGAGGAATATTGGAATGAGGGATTTTTAAGGATATCCAATGATTTCAGATCGATTGGGCGATGGAAATCCCCAGAACACACAATATTTACGATTTTCATGTTTTTTCGACCGGAAAATTATTTTAGAGGTATTTGCCCCCCACCGGCACAAATCGATCTGGTTTAATTATTTCATCGTATTTGAGAATATTTTCAAGTTCAAGTGCAATCCATTTCTTCTTCTTTCCCTCTCCTTTTCTTGCACGGACGCCCCGCCATTTTTCCTGGACATTAATGTAGTCCTTCACTTCTTTCTGTGTGAGAAAAATCGCATCCCCAAATGTTTCAAAGAAATCGAGGGGGTTTTCCATTATGAGAATCCTTTTAATTGTCGCTTCCCCGACGTATCCAGTGTCTTCATGCGATTGATAGAACACAAGTTTCATGCCGCGTTTCAGCTGCCGAAAAACTGTTGCTGGTTTAATGAAGACCGTCTTCCCCTCTTCAAAAAATCTCTTCATCATTGGTTTTGGTACTGGAAAAGTAACTCCCACAATTGAAACCATGCAAATTAACCTCAATATTAAAACATATTGTCTATATGACTAATAAAATATCATTCCAACAAGTTTATCACAATTATCACACATCTTCATTTTAAGACATGGAAGAGAATTATTTATTCCAAAAAATATTAAATGAACCTTTTCCTCTCTCAGCACCCCAAAAAGATGCGATTATGTGTGAAACTGCTCGTGTTCGCGTTGTCGCAGGGGCGGGAGCAGGAAAGACAGAAACACTAACTCGAAAAGTTGTATATTTACTTCTGGAAAAAAATGTGGATCCCTCTGAGATTGTTGCCTTCACATTTACTGAAAAGGCAGCACAGAGCATGAAAAGCCGAATTTACAATAGAATCAGTCATTTTGGGAAATCTCAGGTGTGTTCTCGCTTGGGTGATATGTATGTCGGGACTATTCATGCGTACTGCGCCCAATTACTTGAGGAGCACTTTGGATATGGGGGATACGAAGTTCTTGACGAAAATCAGGAAATGGCTTATTTACATAGAGCCATATGGGGAATGAATATCCTCCCTGAGACATCAATTTCCCAAAAATGCAGGATATTTGCCAAAAATCAGGCCATGGTCTATGCTGAAATGATTCCTGACCAAGACCTCTACCGTCACTCACCTGGTTTCTATCGAGCGAGGGAAAAATACGTTGAGGGACTAGATGGGCACCGGCGTCTGACGTTCGATCGAATGATCGACTTGGCGGTTAAGAGTCTTGAGAAGGAGCCCCAAGTCGTGAACAATATACACCATCTAATTGTTGATGAATATCAGGACATCAACCACGCACAGGAGAAGCTCATTCACCTTCTTGCTAAAAACGCCCAGTTATTTGTCGTTGGAGATCCACGCCAGACTATTTACCAGTGGAGGGGGTCTGATGAACGCTGCTTTGAAAATTTCGGATCAGGAAATAATGCTGCCACTACAACGCAGATAACAATCACTGAGAATCGGCGAAGTACAAAACGAATTGTCGAAGTTGCAAACGAGTTTGCATCGACATTTGAGGGAACATGCTATGATCCGATGGAGACTACACGCACTGAAATTGGCGCTGCCTACTTTGTTGAAATAAATTCTGATCAGAGCGAGGTCGAATGGATCGCAAATCAGATTGAGTCATATTTAAATGAGAATGCATGTTCCTACGGAAATATCGCTATTCTGCTTCGAAGTGTGAATACATCTGGTCCGCTATTTATTGATGAATTCCGCCGTCGTGGATTCCCTTACATTGTTGGTGGAAAAGTTGGATTGTTCCGCAGGCCCGAGGTTCAGGCCGTCGGAAAACTGTTCGCATGGATAAGTGGGGATGCTGGCTTTTTCCAGAAAAATCGCTGGGATTTTCAGAATCAAATCCGTGGTGAAGACCTCCTTGATTCATCACTCATGGACTGGGGAGAAATTATCGCTGAGAGTGATTTGATTGAGAATATAGTCAGAAAATTGGAGATTTGGCGCCAGAATGTTCTTGATGGGATGTTCAGCAATTTCACTCAGGCATATTATGCCCTCTTGGAGATACTTAGTTATAAGCTACTTGATCCCGAGACTCCTGCTGACGCCGTAGTCATGGCAAATCTTGGTCGCTTCTCCGCACTATTAACAGACTATGAGACTGCTATCATGCTGGGCGGCAAACGGAGGAACTGGGCTAGTAATATGAAGGGGCTCTGTTGGTTCATCAACACATATGCTACCTCAGCTTATGAAGAGCAGCAGAGCGATGATTTACGAGGGGTAAATGCAATCCAACTGATGACTATTCATCAAAGCAAGGGGCTGGAATGGCCCTTGGTGTTTGTGCCCTGTATGGTGGAAGGCCGCTTTCCCTCCAGCCAGGTTGGCCAAAGGCAAACGTGGCTGATTCCAGAGGATATGTTCGATCGAAAACGTTACGAGGGCGATCTGGATAGTGAACGAAAGTTGGTCTATGTGGCGTGCACCCGGGCAAAAGATGTGCTGGTGGTCAGCCAATTCAAAACCATGAATGGGAGATCGCGAAGTGCGAGTGAGTTTTTGACGGAGGGTACATTACGGCAGGCTTTAACCCCGATTTCTGAGCAAGATAGACTTCCATTTCATGCATTAACCCATGGGGGCGATGCAGAGGAGATTGAAACTTATGTCACGGGGGAACTGATTTCCTACGGGAAATGCCCGTACATGTATCAAATGAATATGGTTTGGGGATTCGAACCAGGTCTGAAACCCTTGATTGGTTATGGCAAAGCACTCCATCATTGCTTGAGGGTTGCGGCTGATCTTATGCGGGATGAGGGTATCGATCCAATTACTGCTGTGGCGGAGGCGGTGGATGCGGATTTTCATCTTCCATTTGTGGATGGTCCTCGGCTCATGCGAATGAGGGAGATTGCCAAAGAGAAGTTGATGGCATTTGCCATTGAGCGAGAGGAAGATATGCGCAGAATTCGGGAAGTGGAATCGAGAATAGAGTATCCTCTTCAGCAAGCAATACTAGTTGGAAAAGCAGATGTTATCCTACATGATGATGTGGGAATAGAGGTGCGGGACTACAAGACCTCTGATCGTGTTATCACGGAGGAAGAAGCAGCATTTCAGGTTCGGATATACTCAAGAGGGTTGTCGGCAATGGGCGAGTCTGTATCCAAGGGAACCATTGCTTATTTGGAGGATCTATCCATCGCTGATGTCGGAGTCTCTGATCAGGAACTCCAAAATGCCGACAATTTGGCCGAAGAGCGAATTTCGGGGATCCGGGATCGAAATTTCAGAGCGTGTCCCGGTGGCGTCTGCGAAACATGCAATTACACAACCATATGTCGATTTAAAGAAAAATTCAATGGAGGCCATTAACAATGACAGATGACGCAGTAATAAAACTGAAAAGACTTCTGAAGCAATTATTCCAGATGGATAATGATACCAAAGACCTTGATTTTGGAATATATCGTATCATGCACATGAAGAAAGATGCCGTGGAATATTTTGTAAACACGGAGATAGCTGAAGTGGGGGATCCTGCTCAGCTGGATATATCAGTAAATTCTCTAGCGCGGGATCTAGGCATTGAATCCGATTGCACTGAGAGCACGCTTGAAACAGTGGAACTACAAAATCCCATCAAGGCCAATTTATTCAGGAAAAAGCGAGGATTACTCCGGTGCCTCCAGACAATAGGTGAAGCTGGCCGTATAGAGGTTTTCAACGACCTTTACCGGTTTTTTTCACGATATTATGACGAAGGCGACTTCATTCCACTTCCCCGAATATCATCCTCCCAGACCTATGCAATACCCTACAACGGCGAGGAAGTGGTCCTCCACTGGGCGAATAAAGACCAGTATTTTATTAAAACGGGAGAACATTTTAAAAATTTTACTTTTGATTTGGGAGAGTACACTGTTCATTTCAGGATTAAAGATGCGGATATCGAACAGAATAACACTCAAAATGCACGCCGTTATTTCATCCCCCTTCGGGGAGAAGATCTGATCGACTGGGATTCGGTGTCAAAAACGCTTACAATTTGGTTCGAATATCGTTCACTGACGACCGATGAGGATGGGCGGCTTGGACCAAAGAAACAACAGCAGATGGTAAAGGAGGCTTATGAGGCAATAAACGGTTATGAAAATAAACAGTTTACCGGACTTCGTGATGAACTCTGCAAGCCAGCGAAAGAAGGGAGTCTGCTGGAAAGGAAATTAAAGATGTTTGTTCGGCGGAATACAACAGACTTCTTCATTCACAAAAATTTGGGTGGGTTCCTGAGTCAGGAATTGGATTTCTTTATAAAAAACGAGGTGTTGCAGCTTGATGGTGTCACGGTGGATTCAGATACCAATCTATCGATATATACGGATCGGATTGCAGTGTTAAAAGAGCTGGGTACAACCATCATCGATTTCCTGGCACAAATGGAAAATTTCCAAAAAATGCTCTGGGAAAAGAAAAAATTTGTTCTTCGAACTGACTACAATATCACGCTTGACCATATACCCGAAGAATTTTATGTCGATATTCTGAATAGTGAACGTCAATTGGCGGAATGGCGGGATCTTTTCAGTATTGGGAATTCTGGTTCTGAAGAGCAGGCATTGCTCAGCGCCGGTAACATCGATGAAGCATTCCTTCGTGATCACCCATTTCTAGTAGTAGACACGGCCAACTTCGATGATGATGACTTCGCTGATGATAATGAAACGTTCAGGGAGCGACTTCTTGCCAAAATCTGTCATCCCGATGGCAATCCGATAGAGGATCTTGATGATGCCATTAACGGGTTGATGGTGAAATCGGAGAACTGGCAAGCACTGAATTTGCTCAAAGAACGGTATCAGGAGCAGGTAAAATGCGTCTACATCGATCCGCCATATAATACAGGGAATGATGAGTTTCTTTATAAGGACAATTACATGGATAGTAGCTGGCTATCCATGATGGAAAACAGACTTGAAAAAGCCCAGGAGATTCTCCATCCCTCCGGTACAATAGCAATCCACATGGATGAGCATGAAACTGCGAATCTGGAAGCCCTTTTAGGGCGCGTAATGGGGAAGCAAAACAATCTCGGTACAATAATATGGGATAAGAGGAATCCAAAAGGTGATGCTCATGGGGTTTCAACACAGCATGAATATCTCTTTTGTTGGTGTAAAAATTCCATCGAATTCAAAGGGAATGGTGTCCCACTTCTCCGGAAAAAACCAAATGCAGAGTTGATGTTAGAGAGAGCGGCATCAATTTGGAGAAATAAAGGAAACAAGACATTGGATGAAATTAATCAAGAGTTCTCCAGATGGGTTTCTAGACAGGATTTTTCGGGCGGAGAAAGTGCTTATAATAAAATTGATGAGAATGGAGAGGTTTTTCAGAGCGTTTCAATGGCGTGGCCAAATCGAAATCGTGCACCGGATGAGTACTTTATTCCACTCATCCACCCGGTTACGGAAAGACCTTGTCCTGTCCCTGAAAGAGGATGGCGAAATCCACCTGAAACAATGCAGAGACTTTTTGACCAAAATAAGATTATTTTTGGATCTGACGAGAGAACACAACCACGGAGAATGTATCTTTTAAAAGAAAATCTCTATGAGAATCTTCCGTCTCTGATTTATTTCGGAGGGAGTGATGATATTTTATTTAAAAATTTGGGGATATCCTTCGGAAATACAAATCCAAAAACGATAAAAGTATCCAAGCAGTTGATTGATGCATTTTCTCCAGACGATGGAATAATTATGGACTTTTTTGCTGGATCTGGCACAACAGCCCACTCGGTTGTTATGCTCAATCGAGAAAACGGTTCTGCACGAAAATATATCCTTGTGGAAATGGCTGATTACATGGAGACACTCATAATTCCACGCATAAAAAAAGCCGTTTTTACCTCCGAATGGCGGGATGGAAAACCGCAGAATACCAGTAATTCCACCACCGATGGTAGAAGTCACATCATGAAATGCATCAAACTGGAAAGCTACGAAGATACCCTGAACAACATTGAGTTTGCATCGGGCGGTTCAGTTCAGCAGCGACTACACGAGTTACAAGATTACTCGCTCCGCTATATGCTCGACTTAGAGAGTAGAGGAAGCCCATGCCGTATGAACAGGACGAAACTGGATCGCCCCTTCGCATATACCTTGGTGAGGCAAACATCCTCAAAGGAAAGGAATACCCACATGCCCGTGGATCTGGTGGAGACTTTCAACTACCTTCTTGGCATCCACACTCTCGCACAATGGACAGAGATGCGCAATGGGAATAAATATGCGATTATTATTGGAGAAAAACCCGGTGATGGCGGAATGGAGACACATGTTATCATCTGGCGAACCACTGATGGTTGGGATGCAGAGGAACTTACCGCAGACCGGGAGTTCGTAGAGTCCATCCTTGCCCCGATCCGCGAGAAGCGACGCACAATTGACCAGATTCATATAAACGGTGATTTCACCGTTAAAGGAGCAAGGCCAATCGAGGAGACTTTCCATAAGATCATGGAGGGAGAGCGAAATGCCATCTGACCGGTTGCGTGACAATCTGGTTCTCGCTTCCTATCTGCAAAGTCTCCTTGGTGCATCTTCGTTCGAGGAGATCAAGACTAACCTCCGGGATGTTCCGGAGGGCTATGACGAGGAAGACGTTAGTTATATGGCCAAGAAGGTGATCGGATGGCCCGGAGTTGACGCAACAGTCCGGGATAAAATAATTAAATATGATCAGAATATCATTAAGCATCTCCACCACATTAACCGCTATCGCAAAGACGAAATGCCAATTACTCTCAAATACTTCCAATGGCTGGCACTTCTCTGCACTGAAATCTATCTTGATCGATTTTTTAATGATAGAGCATCTTTGACTCGTCAGCTCAGTGCCTACGCGCTCAATAATTTTGGAAGTGGATTCACGTACCATATTGGCCGATTAGGTAAAAAGAATGATTTTACTAAACTTGCTTACTGGATGGCAACCGGAAGTGGGAAGACCCTCATCCTTCATATTAACATCCTCCAATGGCTTCATTATAACCAAGGGCCAAGACGTCTCGCAACGGATAAGATAATCCTTCTCACACCCAACGAACGTTTATCCGTCCAACATATCGCCGAGATGCGCAAAAGCAGCATTCCTGCAGAGATGTATCAGACCGGGTACTTTGCTGGTCTTTTAGATCCCAACACTGTTCACATTATTGACATTCACAAACTCTACGACTCAGAGAAAGAACGAGATAAAGTACGGAATGACTTGGAACCCCGTAATCCAAAAGCAAAACGAAGCACAGATCCCGGCGTGAGGATTGATATTCATACTATTGGATCGAACAATTTGCTGCTTGTGGATGAAGGGCACACCGGTTCGAGCGGTAAGGAATGGATTGAAATTCGAAAATATCTTGAAAAAGATGGATTCACTCTCGAATACAGCGCCACCTTTGGGCAGGCTATTCGCAATAATGGAGGCAATGTCAACAGGGATCTCTTGCAGACATATGGGAAAGCCACAATCATAGATTATTCTTATCCCTATTTCCATGGCGACTACTTCGGGAAGGATTTCAGCCTCCTTAACCTGAAGCGTGAAGATAATACGCCCTATTCACAGGATTTCAAGCAGACAATCATGCTAGCAAATCTTCTCACATTCTACGAACAACGGCTCATTTACGATACACATCAGGAGGAAGTACGGGAATATAACATCGATGCACCGCTGTGGATATTTGTGGGGCGAACTGTCCAACTGCGCTCCAGAGGACGCGAAACCGACGTCCTGCGTGAGAACATTGAACAAACCTCTGACATTCTTGAGGTTCTCCGATTTTTCAATAATATCCTTTTAAATGAGAATAATGACATCATTCAGAAAATAGCCTCTATGCTTGACGGTCGATCCGGCCTCATCGATGATGAACTTGATCGCGATATATTTGCTAGGAATTACCCCGAAACCAGATTGTCCTACTTGCGCTGGTGCGTATCTGAGCGCGGATGGGATGCTGCAACAATTTACAGTGACATGCTGAAGCGCATCTTCCAAGCACCCTCTTCTGGCAATCTCCATATAGTCACCCTCAGGAAATCTGATGGAGAAATTGCGCTTCGATGTAATACTACCGCGGCTGGTGATAAGACACACCCATATTTCGGCATAATATCCATTGGGGATGAAGGCGCTTTCTCCAAGGCAGTTCAGTCCACCGAACCTAGAATTCAAGTCAGGACCGATGAATTCACAACATCACTCTTTTCGTCGATAGCTTACCACGATTCAAGCATTAATGTCTTGATCGGCGCAAAGAAATTCACCACTGGATGGAACTCGTATCGGGTTTCATGCATGGGTCTAATTAACGTTGGAAAGCAAGCTGGCACCGAGATCGTACAACTTTTTGGGAGGGGGGTTCGTCTTCGAGGGAAGAATTACTCTCTCAAACGGAGCGCAGGATTTCAAGAACCGACGCCTGAATTTCTCCCTATCTTAGAAAAATTGCATGTATTTGGCATCGGTGCTGATTACATGGAACGTTTCAAGGAAGAAATGGGTGAGGATTTGGGCTTGGAGTACAGACCATTCAGACTCCCAATTGTTGTCAACAACGAGCATATAAGCCACAATCTTCTTATACCGCGTGTAAGTACAAGCCGTTTCCTTAAACAGCGAATTATTATCCCGGATCCAGAACACTATCGCCCAAGAAATGACATTAATTTAAGACTTGAAGCCCGATTGCAAAGCTATGAACGTCCTGACCATCCGCGGGGTATTGTAACTCAGACAGTGTTGCCTCTCTGCAGTATCCCGTCTGAAGACATTGAGATACTTAATTGGACGCGTATTTACTTCCAAATTAAGGACTATTGCCTTGAAAGAAAATGGACAAATTTGGTAATATCAGAAAATATTCTAAAATCCATTATGATGCAGGATCCTCCAGTCTATCAGCTTGAGTGTTTTCCATCCCGAATCAAACCGCGTTCTTATGAAGATCTCTGGAAACTTGAGGAAATTGTCATCAGCGTTCTTCGAAAATATCTTCAGGCATATTACAGCACCGAATCGAGTAAATATGCCAAAGATACGGTGGATGTGCAAGAACTAGGGAAGGATCATGGTAATTTGAATGTTACCTATACAATCAAAGTCCCTGCAAATGATAAAAAACTCCTCGAGAATGTTGAGGCGATTATATACGAGGGACGGGAGGTCCTCCTTTCAGGCGATGCAAATGAGAATAAGATCGGCTTGGAAAACGTCTTCATTGATTGCCATCTATATCAACCTCTTCTTTGTCTTTCACAAGAAAACGGAATAATTCTCCAGCCGATAAGTCTCAATCCTGGAGAGAGGAGATTCATTGAAGATCTGAGAGGGTATATCAATGCAAATGCTTCAAAGATTGGAGAAAAAAAGATATTTGTATTGAGAAATCGTGTAAAATCGGGAATCGGATTTTTTGAAACTTCAAATTTTTACCCAGATTTCATTATCTGGGTAATAGAGGGAGAATCACAGCATATTCTGTTCGTAGACCCCCACGGAATTGCTCGTGTAAATAGTTTTGAAGAAGAAGAAAAAATCCGCCTTTCAACAACGATTCATGCGGATTATGAAGAGCCAATTCAACGGAAACTCAGAGAACGAACAAGAACAGATTCTCAAACATCAATCAGATTGGATTCGGCAATTATTGCACCAATGAACACGGGTACTTCCAAGGCAGATATCCTACGAAATTTCGGGAATCAGCCGATAAATGAATTTGATAAGCACCATGTATTTTTTCAAGAGGAGGGCGACTATATTAATAAACTCCTTAACATCATCCTCTAATTATGATTTATTATCCAAAATACTTACATATATGAAGCACTCAAAGCCCTAATATGAAATACTGGTTTGCAAGTGCAAATCGAGATAATTGGGGAATTGTTCAGAAAGAATGTGTATGGGGGATACCCACCAGAAATGTAAACCTGATATCTCGTATTCATAAAGGTGATAAAATTCTCTTTTTTGTTAGACAAGAAAAGATAGGCGACCAGATCTATCCCTCTTCAGTGGTTGGTGAGGCAATCGCTAGTACTGAAGGGTATGAAGATAAAAATCCGATTTTCAAGAAAAATCTTCGTAATCCCAAAGAGATCTTTCCTCATCGAATCCGCCTTGAAAGAATAAAAGTATTCACTACCCCTATTGAGTTCAAACCATTAGTTGAAAGCCTTTCATTTATTAAGAATAAAAAAATGTGGACAGGCCATATTCGGGTAGCAATGAGAGGAATTCCCGAAGAAGACTACCAGAAGATAATTCGCCAATTGAATTGAGATTATTATAAAGACCATTCATCTCACCCCTCCCACCTCGCAAGCAACTTCTTCCCTAACCTCACCCAGGCCTTCGAAAACTGGACATCGAGATAGGCGTCCGACTCTAGCAGGCTGATCTCCGTCAGAGCAGCCGATATCGGAAAAGTGATTTTTGATTTACCACAAAATGAAACATTAAAATTTTTTTTATTCAGTCATTTCGTGACCTTGCCATGTTGCAATATCTGTGCGTCAGGCGAGCGTTTTCTGGGATTGTCTTTCCTCCGGTCCAATATTGCTCGATATGATCCACTGCTGCGTCGTCGATATGCTGGATTCTCTGCTCACAGATAGCACATGTTGGATTCTCTTTGTAGAGCTGTTCTTTGAGGTTTAGTGAAAAACAGCGGGGTTGTTTATGATATTTCGATAGAATATTCTCGACTGTCCTTCGCATGATATCAAAGCGTTTTTTCACTCTCTCCTGTTCGCTCGTTCCAATGAGGATTGCCTCAATAAACTCCGAATCTGATATCATCAGATCGATGATTCCCTCACGAAGGACATCCAATGCCTGATAGACTTGGTTTTTATCTTTATCGTAAAAAATTCCCATATAAACGTCATAAAGCGAAGCATTGAATCGTTTCTGCTCCCATTTGCCATTCGGATCATCTTCATCCCCTGGATAGAATCTCTTAAACGCGTTTTCACCGAACAAGGAATTAACAATTGAGACAGCTCTTTTAAAGGCCTCTTTGAGCTCTTTGGCCTCTTTTTCGGAAATGTGTTGATATTTTTCCATATCTCGGTTGAAAAATTGTTTCATCGAAGGCTTATATCTCAGATATGTCTCATGGTAAAATGCAGCAAAGCGAAGAACAAATTCAACATCCTTCATCCTTTTTTGTGGTCCATCTAATCCCATTAACTTCAAAAATTCAGAATCTGAAGCTAATTCCTTTAATAATTTGAGATATGGACCCCGATATACACAATTGCGGATTTCCATATCATTTAGAGGAACTGAACCAGTATTGAGGCGTTCAAATATCTCAAATTTTAAATCGGCGTCACTTCCTTTAAGAATCGTAATCGTACGGACAGTAAAATCCTGAATTTTATCCTGCGTCTCTTCATCGAGGTCTGAAAATGTCTTACGGTTGAGCTCCGGGAATGCCGTCAAACCGGACAATTTAAACGCCTTTCCATCTGGGAAATCACCATCTAGATACGAAAAGAATGCAGTCAATCTTTGCTGGCCATCAATTACTGATTGTTGACCATTAGATTCCTCAGCAAAATACAAAGTGGGAAGAGGAATTGACATGAGGGCTGATTCAATCAATTTGCTTGCTTTCTTATTATCCCAGACATACTGTCGCTGAAACTCCGGTTGAAGAATTAATTTACCGCGTTTCCATTTATTATAGAGCGATATTATTTCCGGGTCGCTGGGTTTCGTCAGAATCCTCCGCTCATCTTCCTCAAGCGTTAATTGGATGTCGTCTTCCCCTTCCCCTTCTGTCAAAAAATCATTATTCAGTGAATTTTCATTCTCAATCATAATGCATCAACCACCTCAATTTTTCTTATATTTCAGATGTTCTCCTCTGCAGGCCCATACGCCATCCAAATCACTGATGCGTTTGATAAATTGACCGCAAGACTCACAATAAACCAGTTTTCGCAACTCAATAACCGCGTTGCAAAAATTTTGCGCTTCCGGATTGGTTAAACTCAAAGCCCATTCGTTCCAATGTGCTCCAACCCAATTTCGAACTTGCCGCGTTGCTTCAATCTGGTTCAAACAGACTTCAGAAACTTCCTTAAATCCTTTGAATCTCAGAGCTGTACTATAGAAAGAGGTCCACAGGGGATCTATAGCATAATTACCAGTCTTGCTGTAAGTTACCTTCATCTGAAGGTTGTGGCAAAGATCCTGAAGCATCGCTTCGAGTAATCGTCCCGCCTTGATCGCTTTATCACTTGGAGTAGCCGTACGGCAGCGATCTGAAGTGAGCCATTCGTAATCGTTCAGGTGATCACCAAATATTGGACCATCCTTGATATTCCAGTCCGAAATTTTATAGTGTACAAATTTTTTGCCATTCATATGCCTTCTTGAGGCAAATTTCAGGTTTTCAAACCAGACCGGGTCATGCGTTGTGATTAAAATCTGATGGTCATTGAATTTTTCAAAGATCATCTGAGCAGTTGCAAGACGGTGGTTGCCATCGACACTGTGGAGCACGTCATCGAGGACAAGGAGAGCGACATCGGGGCATTGTTGAAATTGGAAACGCCTTATTGCAAGGAAAATGCACAAACCGAGTGAATCCACATGTCCTTCACTATAATGACCACGTGGATCCCCGGAGATACCATAGAATTCACTTTTCAGTTCTAAACCGGCACTAGTCCGTTGCCTCACATTGATTTCCAATGAGCCAATGGATTCTCCAGGGTGAACAGATTGATACAGTTCATCAGCAGTATCGGAGATTGCCTCCATGAGGATTTGGACGGCGTTTTTCCGGGCTTGTGTTGCCAGAGCGCATAGTTGATTCGTTTGTGTCTGACAATATTCATTTGACTCAATTATTTTCCGTGCATAACGGATATTATCGATATGAACAGGAATGGTTTGAAGATACCCATTTAGCTGAAATAATTTTTTATACCTTTCCATGTCCGGTGACGGTGCGCAGGTATCGTCAATTTCCTGGTGCATTGAACTAATAATCAATGAATTATCTTGTTTTTTAAGAACAGCAAGATGATCTTGAATTTTACCGCTGTCCAGAACAGAAAAGTTTAAACTCGCAATTTTTTTGATTGTTTCCCTGAATTCTTCAAATTGTGCCGAATATGCTGATTTACATCCATTTTCAAGATATTCATGCACTTCATCAAGAAATGATGTATAGATCCGAATTTTTTCCATGAGATCTGTCTGAATTGATGTACGATCGGCCTTTAATTGAATGATTGTTGAGTGTTCTTCTAATCGTAGAATAACGTACGATTGAATTTCATTAAAGGAAATCTGACTCCCGCACAGCGGGCAGCTCTCTAATTTATCCTCTTGAATCCATTGAAGACCGGTCTTAAGTACTTCTTCATAAAAATGACCTACCAATTTCTTCGATTCTTCATCAATTTTTTGAGTTATCTCGTCATAGGAAGATATTGAGTCAATTATCTCTTGATATAACGGTGCTTTTCTCAGCAATTCACCAAATTGTAGTAATCTCTGCCATTTTTCCATATCGGAGAATGCTGCGAGATGCTGTTGTACTGTTGATAATGCATTCTCAATCTCTTCGTGAGAGGTAATTTCCAAAAGGCCTAAAGAGCGTATTTTTTCATTGAATTTACCAATACAGCTCGATTCATTAATTGGTATTTCCGGATCGATCTCAAGTAGTTCACGAATTTCGTTTTCATTAGCCAATATGGATTCAGCTGCCGTTTCAGCTTGCTCCCTTAAATGCTCGTTCAGATCAATCAGCTTCTGCTCAAAATCTCTGAATTGAGCAACATTGAGGATTTTCTCAACGGTCCTCCAGCGATCCGCTGGTTTCGCATCGATAAAATCAAGCAACGTCCTTCGGCGAAGAATAAAACCCCCTTCACGGGAAGCCTGAAGAAATGACTTCAGCGGGCGGGGACAGGATGATGGTGACGATTCGAGGTTGATTGTGCGGATCTGATTTCCGTCGGAGATCTCCAGTTCAATTTCAGGAGCGCTCTCTGCAAGAATATGTCCTCCCTGCCTATGCCACGAAAGCCCCTGTGTTCGAATATCAAGTGAACTGCAATTTCCGGTGAGCACTTTTTCTAGAGCATCGACGTAAGAGCTCTTGCCCGTACCGTTATCACCGCAGATCAGCACGCCACCGGTTCCGAAACGGATATCTGGTCCATTAACTATCCCGCGGCAATTTTTCACGCTCAGTCTCTTGAGTTTCTGCATCAACGGCCTCCTCGATCATCCTTTCGAGCGATGATATATCATCAGGCACGCCCAGTTCGAGCATGCGAAGCATTTCTTCTTTCCATTCTGGAGCAAGAGACTGATCTGACTGAATTAAGCGGATAAATTCCTTCACCGCAAGTGTGTTGATGTCGCTGAGGTCGTCACGCGTGTAAGGGGGTTCGCCATCGGGTGGCGGTACTGGGGGAGATTCGTCGGTCATGGCACTTCCTCCTGTAGCCACCACCCACACTTCGGCCATTTTTCTTCCCGGTACGACCGATACTCATCAGTATGCCACTCAATGAGATTTCTTGCACAATAGGGAGCTTTACTGCGATATTGAACTGGATTATACTGCTGATTCCATAAAACGGTGGCAGAATTTGGTAAATTATTCATCCTAGAGTTTTGATTACACCTGCCCCAATAAGTCGTTTTTCAATTGACTCCTGAAATAATACGAGTTAAATAACCACGTAATTTTTGAATACTCTCACCCCTCCCACCTCGCCAACAACTTCTTCCCCAACCTGATCCCGGCCTTCGAAAACCGGACATCGAGATAGGCATCCGGCTCCAGCAGGTCAATCTCCGTGAGGGTGACCAGGGCCCGATCGAACGCTCCTGAACCAACATCAACAGCAACATCCGAACGTGAAAGCCTAGCTAAAACATCCTCCTTCAGCACCTGGCCCCGGAAGCGGCGATGGGCCCAGGTGCCCCAGGCGGCGAGGAGCACCAGTGTCGCCGTGCGATCGCAACCGAAGGTTCCGGTGAATTGGTCCACCACTGCGTCAAGATCCCACACATCGGCCGCCGGGATGGCATCAATCAGCTGGTTGACCTTCTCCACCGCGGCATCGGTGCCGGCCGGTGCCGGGCGGCGATCGCCGGCGGCCAGTTCGCGGACGCCCTCGAGAAACGCCCGGGCCATGGTCTCTCCCATCGCCTGCACCTGTGCGAGGACCTCGTTCATGCCGGTGTCGATGATGATGGGGTGCATGTAGGGGTTGTAGTAGTCAGTGAGGAACTCCCAGAACAGCCAGGGGTGGTTTCGGACCGAGGGGAGGATGGTCAGCAGCCGCTGACGCATGGCCAGAGCCGAGATCGCCTGGACCTGATTGCGGGCATCGAACTCGCAGCGCAGCGTGCCCTCGTGCAGGTAGGTCTTGAACCCCGGGGTGGTGGTGTTCGGGGCCTTGAGATACATCACGTTCTTCTTCATCTGCATGCCGATGGTGCCCACGATGGCATCGATGATCCCGGCGTCCTCGATCACCACCGTGAGCTCGTCCCGAGCCAGGTGCTCGGGCCGGCGGATGCGGGCGACCAGGGCATCGATGTCGGGGTGGCAATCCGCGAAGTGCGTGCGGACCCACGCGGCGATCCAGTCGAGCTCCTCCGGCTCGTCGCTGTAGAAGGTCACCGAGTCGGCCCCCAGCTGGAGGGTGAGGTGGGGCAGGTAGAGGTAGATCGCCCGGGCCCCCCACCCCCCACAAACCATTAACACCCCTCCCACCAAGTCCGGCACCGCACGAGGTGTTTTGGTATGCCATCGAAACTCATGGACTATTTCAACAGGGCCCCGCGGATCGGGACGCTGAGCACGGCCGACCGGGCCGGGAAGGTCGATTCCGCGGTCTTCGGCTCGCCCCACATGACCGACGAGAAGACCGTCGTCATGGGGCTCGGGAAGAACCGCACACAGGAGAATCTCCGGGAAAATCCGCACGCGGTATTCCTGATCATGGAGCCGGGCGAGACGATTGCCGACTGGAAAGGGGTCCGGGTCTACCTGGAGGTGAAGGAGCTGGCGAACTCGGGCCCGCTGCTCGAGGGCCTGAGAAGCCATATTGCACTTGCGGTCGGAGAGGAGGCGGCCGGCATGATCGCTGCCGCGGTGCGGTTTGAGGTCACCGAGGTCCGGCCGCTCATCGACATGGGCCAGGGCTGGGAGCAGTCGATATAACCCCCCGCTGCGGCGTCTCCGCAGGTGCGGATGATCCCGTTCCCCGAAGCGCTGCCGGCCCCTCCCTCGGGGCACAAACACTATAACGGTTGAGGCACCATTCCGCACGGCCCTGGACGGCGGGGGACGCCGGTGCAGGGCGCAGGGGGAGATTGGGTATGGTACTCTCGGATGAAGAGATCAAGAAGCGCGTCGTCGACGACCTCTACTGGGATTCCAGCATCGATGCCTCGAAGGTCGAGGTCACGGTGGACAACGGCTGGGTGACCCTCAACGGAACGGTCCCCTCCTATTCGGCGCGGGCCCGGGCCACCGACGCCGCCTGCCGGATTCTAGACGTGATCGAAGTCGACAACAACCTTATGATCGAATATCCGCCGGAGGTGTCCGTTCCCGCCGATGCCGACATCAAACAGAACGTGCTCTACAACCTTGCCGCCGACCCGGACATGGACACCACCGATATACGGGTGTCGGTGAGTTCGGGGATCGTGACGCTGGAGGGATCGGTGGACGCATACTGGAAGAAGATCGAGGCCGAATGGATCGCATGCCGGGCCCGCGGCGTAATCGATATCGTCAACGAGCTCACCGTCGTCCCGACCCGGAGCATCGCCGACAGGGCGATCGCCGACGACGTGCGGGCCGCCCTGGAGCGCAACACCAGGGTGAGCATCGAGGATGTGACCATCGAGGTGGTGGACGGCATCGTGACCCTCACCGGGCGAGTGCCGAACTGGTCCGCCCGGCGTGCGGCGGTCAATGCAGCAGAATTCACCGGGGGCGTGGTGGACGTCATCGACCATCTCGCGATTCGCCAGCCGTTGCGGGTTTCTCCGTGATGCAGGGGGAGAGGCGCCATCCACCTCTTCTCCCGGCGGCTCATCGCTCATCATCGATCCGTTCGCGGAGAGCTCCGTTGCCTTTTGAACCGTCGCGGATATTCTCTCCTTCGATACATCCGGTCTGCAGGGGAGCACCGGGCCGGCCAGCCTGGCGCATTCTGGCACACCGGTGTGCGGGAGCGGAACGCAGAATCATCTCGACTATCTCATCGCACTGAGGATTTTTTTCCGGGTCTCTTCCTTGCTGACATCCATCTCGTGGGCGTTCATGACGTGCCCTTCGACCCTCTTCATCATCTCCTCCTCACCTTCTGCCTCCATCTCAAAGTCACATTCAAGCCCGAGATCCCTGCAGCGGAACGTTGCGACCTTCTTCATGTTCGACACCACGCGACACTACTGCCATTCCTGATATTTGAATGTTTTGCGGTCTTTCCGTGGGTGCGGGGGCTTTTGGCCCGTCGCACTTCTTCACCTGCACGAACACCTACCCCGTCTTCTTTTGCTCCCGGGCCGCCCGGGTGAGCCCGTCCCGGCTCCGCCCGGCGATGCACCGGAGAAGGGTCCGCCCCCTACACTTTCGACCCCCACCCCCCGATCCCTCTTAACCCCCCTTACCCCACCCACCCATCATGCGCTATAGAGATATTCTCAACCACGATCACACCCTTTTTAGGGACCGGGAGGTGTTCGAGGCCGACTTCGTGCCTGAGCAGTTCGGGCACCGGGAGGCCCAGATCCGGGAGCTGGCCTACCTGGCGTCGCCGGGGATGGAAGGAAACAGCCCGTCGTGTGCGATTCTGAGGGGGGAGCCGGGGACGGGGAAGACGACGAGTGTTTTGCGGCTGTTTGCGGAGATCGAGGAGAGCACCCGGCGGCTGGCCCCGGTGCACGTGAACTGCCAGAACGAGCGGACCCGGTACGCGGTCTTCGCCCGGGTGCTGGAGCACCTCGCCGGCCACCCCCTCCCCGCCGGCGGAAACCCCCTCCACGAGGTGCTGCGAAAGATCGCCCGCCTCTGCCAGGATCGGAAGTGCGCTCTTTTGGTCTGCCTGGACGACGCCAACTACCTGGTCCGGGAGCACGAGTTCAACGCCGTCCTCTACACCCTGCTCCGCCTCCACGAGAGCTTCGGGAGTGTGCGGACGGGGGTGTTCGCGGTGATCAGCGACATGGGCCTCGATCTGCGAAGGGAGGTGGATTCCCGGGTGTTCTCGGTCTTCCACCCCGCCGAGGTATTCTTTCCCCCCTACACCCGGGACGAGGTGCGGGAGATCCTGGATCAGAGGATAAAGCAGGGGCTGTTTCCGGGGGCCATGACTCCGCAGGCCATGGAGCGCATCGTTTCCTTCGCCGGGGCGGAGGGCGACATCCGGGCCGGGATCGATCTCGTCAGGAAGGCCGCCGAGCAGGCCGAGCGGGAGGGGCGAAGCCAGGCGCTCGCAAAAGACGTCGAGGCCGCCGCGAGCATGGTGGGCGCCCCGGTGCTGCGGCGGAAGGCCGCCCACCTCCGGGAGCCCGAACGCAACCTGCTCTGTGCGCTCGCCCGCCTCTTTGCCGGGGGAGGGGCGGCCATGACCTCCGGCGAGGTGTTCCGGGCGGTGCGGGAGGAGCTCCCCCTCTCCTACACCACCTTCCACGAGCGGCTGAAGAAGTTCGAGAAGGACGGCATCCTCGCCCTGCCCATCTCCGCCCAGGGGGGAAGGCGACGGGAGATCGCATTCCGCTACGATCCCATGGAGGTGATGGAGGCCTGCGAGGAGTATACCGTCTCCTGAATATGCCCGATGTTTCCGCCACATCGCCGGTTCCACGAATCGTCGCCGTGATGACGCCGGCCCCGGATCGCTGATAGAGTAACGTTCATAAGCCCCTCTGTTCTGGCCCCGCCTCTCCGCTCCACCCTTTTATGCACCGCTCTCGGACGAAGTACCTGTGCTCCGGGAGCTGCCGTTTCGGCAAGCACCGGCCGGGGTGCACACGAATCCGAGGTTTTGCCATGCACACTACTATGTACAGGTTGTCCGGGATCGGCAGTGCCGGCCCCGGCCTCTGCTGCCGGAAGGCGGCATCGCACAGGACCATGAACACCGAAAACGGGAGTCCGGTGCCACACTGGGGCCCACCGCTCTACCCCATCGCCGGGAGCACCCGGCGGGACAAACCCATACCCAAGCAGCCCGCCGGGGGTGGTGGCCCGTGCCGAAGGTAAGCACCGATCCAGTCCCCCTCTACCTCATCCCCCAGGCCCTCTCCGCCGAGATCCACCGCCACGGCAACGCCATCGCCGGGGTGCAGGTGTGCCGGACCCGCCACCACAGCTACCGGCTCACCATCGATCTCGCTGGAGAGGAAGGGACGGAGGAGTGAAGGGGGCTGAGGACAACGGGGGGGATCACGGTCGGGCGGCAATGAGGGCGGCTGGTCGCTCCCCGGCCTTATTTAGTTTGCATGCCTCCCGCCGGGAGCCAGGGCCGGCGGTGCAGGCGACCCTGCGCTGAGCAGCCACTTCCACAGGGGAATGAAGCGGATGCCGTTCTCGGTTTTGGCGGTATCACGGGTGAGAATGATCAGGTCCCGCACCCGGGGTGCAAATTCGTCGGCAAATTCCCTCAATCCCCGGCTCTCCCGCTCCGCGATGGTATCGGTGTAGGTGACATTGATCGCGGTCAGGGTATCATCGGGATGCCTGATGACAAAATCGACCTCTCCTTCCTTTTTCCAGTAATTGGGACGGAATCCACGTTTTTGCAGTTCGATAAAGACGAGGTTTTCTGCGAGCCTTCCTTCATCCCCCGAGAACCGGAATGACACCGCATTGCGAAGGCCGTTGTCGACGCAGTACATTTTCCGGGGTTGGCGTGCCTGCGTCCTGAGCGAATAGCTGAAGTACCTGACCTCGAAAAGGATCTTCGCAATCTCCGCATAGTGGATGTACTCCTTGATGGTCGCAAAATCGAGGCCCAGCACGGTCTCGAGGCTGCGGTAGGAATAGGGCGACGTGAAATTGGTAAGGAAATAGGTGAGCAGATCGTTGAGGGATTTCTGGTTCCTGATGTTGTTGGTGAGGACAATGTCCCGGTATACGATGCTGTCGTAGTACACCTCCAGCTGTGCTTTCTTGGTGGCCTCGTCATCCTGGAGGACCACCATGGGAAAGCCGCCCTCCCGGAGGTACGTTTTGAGCAGGCGCATGAGGGTGAATTTTTCCGCGGCCAACGCCACCGCATCCTTCTCCACGGACACGTCGTTGAACCGGAGGTATTCTGCGAAATCCAGGGGATATACATTGACCGGGAGGTATCGCCCGCTGATCAGGGTCGATAATCGAGAGTCGAGCAGGTAGGACGAGGAACCGGTGATGATGAGCCTGAAGGTCTTTCGATCATAGATCGATTTGATCCATCTCTCCCACCCCTCCACATTCTGGATCTCGTCAAACACGAGGAAGGCGCCCTCTTCGCTGCAGATCTCTCTCCGGTAGGTCTCGAGGACGGTTTCGAGGGGATGGTCGAGGCGGGAGATTTCAGGCTCATCGCAGTTCACAAAGAGGATTTTTCTCGGGTTGGCCTCTCCGGTGGCGATGAGATCGTCGATGATCTGGTAGAGGAGCGTGGTTTTTCCCGCTCTGCGGACCCCGCTCAGGACAACAATCTCCCCCGACGCCAGGAATCGTTTGATCGTGGAGAAATACCGTTCCCGCCGTATTCCTGTGTCGAATCCCTTCCCGCTCCACCATGGGTTAAGCGTCACCAGCACGTCAAGGAGGTCTGCCACAGTTTGAGTTGGATTATAATCCAGCATAAATGTTTGTTTGTGCTCGATTATAATCGAATGAAAATACCGACTGGTCCTTGGGTATGCCCGGATCAGCGCTCAGGGTTCCTGATCAGGCGCCCTTCTTCTTCCACTCCCCGGTGGCCTCGTCCTTTCCGTATTGCTGCTTCACCGCAGCCCACGCCACTTTGTGGGCCGCTTCCTCCCGGCTCTCGTTACCGCGGCGCTTTGCCGGGTCCTCGTACTGCTCCCAGGCGTTGTTGAACGCTCCCCGGTAGATCTCCTGGGCCTTCTCCGGGAGGTGTGATCGCACGCTCTCCGGCAGGTCCTCGAGCTCTCGTAGGGCATGATGGTCACCTCGACGGGGGATCAGGGAGGCATGCTACTTAAAGGATGATGCGGGCCGGTCCCTCGGTGCGTTGCGGAGGCGCCGGCGGAGGGGACTCTTGCCTGTATGCCCATCTCCTACTGCCCCCACAAGAGCTGCACGATCACCGCTGCGATGCCACCGATCAGGCCCCCTGCACCGGCACTGATCCGCCGGGCCCGCTGCTCCTCGCCCACTTTGGTATCCCGCCAGTGCTCCAGGCTGCGGATGCGCTGCTCGAGACGGCCGTCGTGGGCCTTCATCTCCTCCAGCGTCCGGCAGATCCACTTCACGTCCCGGCTGGTCTCGACGATCATCTCCCGGGTGGTCTTCTCCTCCATGCTTGTAGCTCACTCCTGGTACTCGTGTGGTGCAGCGGGGGCTTAACCCTGCCTTTACCCCGGTTAAGAAACGCGTATTTACGCGAAAAAGGCGCAAATCTGAGGTTGTTTAGAGGCCCGGGAGTGCCGGGACGGCATCGTTTTCCCGTAGGCTGCACCATCCGCCCGGTGCGGGGGCTCATTGCTGTGCTGTGCGCTATTTTTTATAAGTGCACCGCGGTACCGCCGCCCATGCCACCGAGAATGAGAGTGCCGAGGAAGATGAGCGACCAGGTGATGAATTTTCTCGTCGCCGATCACGAGGAATCCGAACAGAGCCAGATCCGCAACGCCGTCCGCACGGCCGAGGAGCAGGGAAAGGCCGACTACTACATCTACGGCTACGGGTCCTGGTACCACATCAATAACGGCCAGATCGTGGGTCAGGGCAAAAACGGGCCGCTGCTGGACAACCGCAGCAAAAAGCTCGACAAACAGCCGGGCGATCCTGCCGCACAGGACTGGAAGGTGTTCGAAGGGTAACCCCCCTCGTTTTCAGGCGAAATCCTCTCTCCCGGGGATGGCCCGTCGGCGTTGGAAGAGATGCGGTGCAGGGGGATTATAAGCCTGCCTTTACCCGGTAAAGTCACGCCCAAATAGGAAAAGGGCCAAGCATATGCTGTCTGTCAGAGTACCCGGGGAAACGTCAGACATGGAGACAGACACATGGCTGATTTCATACAGACCAGCAACACCAGGACCGCCGTGCGTGAACTCGCCGTCCCAATCGCGGACGTGGCCACCTTTGCGGCCATCGTCCAGGACGTGCTCGACACCAACCCCTTCGGGTGTGTCGGCTACGTGCAGGGCGGCGTGAACCACGACGGCGTGGAAAAGAACAGGGAACACTACATCGCCAGGATCAACTACGAGGACCTGGACGCACACACGGTCGGGACCATCACGGCACGGGCCCCCGATGCGGTGGCCTTCGAGACCGTCGCCGCCGGAATCCTTGCCGATGCGGCCCTCGCCACCGCCATGGGCGGCGATGCGGTCCGGGACTTCGCACGGGAGAGTTACTCCTGCCAGCTGAAGTGCAACGACCCCTCGGGCGAGCTCTACTACGTCACCTTCAGCCGCGATGCCGTGCGGATCACCTCCTACGAGGACGACGCCATCCGCACCGCGGTGGAGACCTGGGCGGACACCGTCCCGGCCCTGGCGTGAGGGGACACTCCCCTCCTCTTTTGGAGGTGAGCCGATGGACAACGAGATCCTCATCGTCGGGATCTTCGTCGGAGCCGGCCTGCTGGGCTACGTGGTAGTCCCGGGCCTGCTCGTCATGTGGGATATGGTGCTTGACTATATCACCCGGTCCGAGGAAAATTAGGGGATGCCCCCTCTTTTTCGGGCCAGTTCAGCGATGAACTGGCACAAACAACCCGAAATCGCAGTGCAAAGCACAAATTGTCCGAATTTTCTTCGATTTTTGCGGAGACCGGGACCTGGAATGCAAATCAGAACGCTCTTTTTATTCTCCGTCCGATGGTTGGTCAACGCGACTCATCAGGAAGGTTCCGCCATGCCCCTCAATCCCAAGCAGCAGGAAGCAGTCACCACCGCCGGTATCCAGCTCATCCTGGCCGGGCCGGGGTCCGGCAAGACCCGCGTGATCACCGAAAAGATCCTCCACCTCATCACAGAGGGGGCGGCGCCGGGCGAGATCCTGGCTCTCACCTTCTCGGAGAAGGCGGCCCGGGAGATGGAGCAGCGGCTGGAGAAGGCTCTCGGGGTGGGGAGTGCGGAGCTCTCGGTGCAGACCTTCCACTCCTTCTGCCTGCAGGTGCTCGAGGACAACGTCCTCGATTCAGGGATCAACTTCTCCACCGGGCTGATCAGCCGCACCAACCAGCTGGTCTGGGGGCTGCGCAACATCGATGCCTTCGGGTTCGAGCACATCGAGGTGGGCAACAACGCCGCCGACGTGATCGAGTCGATCATCGACGGGATCAGCAGCTTCCGGGACGAGCTGATCGCCCCGCCCGATCTGGAGGCCTACCTGGCGGCAAAGCTGGACTGCGCCGAAGAAGAGGAGCTGATCTACTGCCAGAAGCTCCAGGACCTCCTGCGGGTCTACGTGGCCTACGAGGCGTACAAGCGTAGCGAAATGCTGCTCGACTACGACGACATGATCCACGAAACGGTGCGTCTTTTCGCGCGAAAGCCGCACATCCTGGCCCGGTACCGGCGCCGCTACCGCTACGTGCTGGTGGATGAGTTCCAGGATACCAACTATGCCCAGCTGGCCCTGATCAAGCAGCTCTGCGGGGAGCACCTCTGCATGGTGGGCGACGACGACCAGACCATCTACCGCTTCCGGGGGGCCTACTACGGCAACTTCGACGATTTCAGGCAATCGTATGCGGACCACCGCCAGACCCTGCTCGACCAGAACTACCGCAACACGAATACCATCCTCAGGGCGGCCCGGCAGCTGATGGAGGGGGCGCCCAACCGGCAGGAGAAACCGCTCTTCACCGAGAACCCGCAAGGCGAGAAGATCGTGGTGGCCGAGTGCGAGAACGAGGAGGCCGAGGCGCTCTACGTGCTCCGGGAGATCGAACGGTTGCTGCAGACCACCTTCGTCGACCGCAAAGAAGACCGGGAGCGACCCTTCCGCCACGGCGACTTCGCCGTCCTCTGCCGACGAAGGGCCGAGGGGGTGAAGTTCTACCAGTTCCTCAAGAGCCACGGCATCCCCTGCGAGTTCACCGGTGAGGTGGCCTTCTTTTCCATGCCCGCGGTGCGGGACATGATGGCCTACCTGCGGGCCATCAAAAACCCCCTCGCCGCCGGGATCGCCCTCAACCGGATCATGAAGGTCGCCGGGGTGCCGGAGACGGTGGTGCAGGCCATCAACGCCCGGGCCCGTGCGAACACCTGGGGCAACGATCACACCGATGGCGTGTACGAGGCTATGCGGGACGCAAAGGATGTGCCCGAGGCCTGTCGGCCGCAGGTGCAGGAGCTGGTGGGAGCTGTCGACGCCCTCATCGACCTGCGGGACCGGGTCACCCTCCCCGAGCTGGTCTACGAGATCATGATGCGGGCCAGCGCCATCTACCGCTCCGCCCTGGCCGAGGATGGCGGCGTCCACCGCCAGGTGCTCAACCAGTTCTACACCCTGGCGAAGGACTACGACGCCCTCACCCGGGAGGCCCGGGTGGACGACTTCCTGGAGTACCTGGCCCTGCTCTCCGACGTGGACGTGGAGATTGCTGGGGCCGAGGCCGGCGACGCGGTGCAGATCCTCACCCTGCACAAGAGCAAGGGCAAGGAGTTCCCGGTGGTCTTTCTGGCGGACCTCGCCGATCGCAAGTTCCCGCTCCGCTACCAGGAGAAGCCCTTCTACGTGCCCAAGGACCTGGCCCGGGGGCTCAAGCAGGAGGAGGACGAGAAAGCCCTCTACCTGCAGGAGGAGCGGCGGCTCTGCTATGTGGGGATGACCCGGGCCGAGGAACGGCTCTACTTCACCCGGGCGAGGTGGTACGGGGAGAACAAACGGGAGTCCAACCCCTCGCAGTTCCTGGAGGAGCTCAACTACACGGAGAACCCGCTCATCGAGGTCGTCGAGGTGCCGGCCGAGCACCGGGAGATCCGGGTGCAGGCCCGGAGCGAGCTGGAGGTGCTCCGGCACTCCTTGCAGGCGGAGATTGTCCGGGCCGTCGCCGAGATGCGGCTGCAGACGGCCCTGCAGCGGATGATGGACCTGGAGAAGGTTCGCATGGCAGAAAACGGGAAGAATCCGGAGGCCTTCGACCGGGAAGCCTTCTTCGCCGTCCCCGAGGACCCCCGCTTCGCCTCCTCGCTCTGCGGGGGGGAGAGGCCCTGCCTGGTCGGCCCCGACCATGCCTTCTCCGCCTCCTCACTGGGCACCTACGAGACCTGCCCGCTGCAGTACAAGTTCCAGCACGTGCTCATGGTCCCCTCCGAGCCCAAATCTTTCTTCGGGCTGGGGTCGGTGGTGCACAAGGTCATCGAGAAGCTCGCCGAGGGCGAGCTGCAGGGCACCGCGCCCTCCCGGGAGCGGGCCCTGGCCATGCTGGAGCAGTTCTGGTCACCGGCCGGCTACGCGTCCCGGAAGCAGGAACTCGAAAACCGGCAGAGGGCGGTGCGGCTCCTGGAGATCTACCTGGCCTGGCACTTCATGAACCCCAATACCATCATGGCCGTGGAGGAGAGGTTCCAGTTCATCTATCAAGGCCGGACCATGAAGGGCTACATCGACCGCATCGAGCGGACGCCAGAGGGAGGGTACGTGGTCATCGACTTCAAGAGCGGATCCAAGCCCGGTTCGCTGACCCGGCAGGCGGTCAAAGAGCACCTCCAGCTCAATCTCTACTGCCTGGCCATCCATGAGCGCTTCGGGGAGCTGCCCCGGCGGGCCTCGCTCTTCTTCCTCAGGGACAACAAACTGGTGGACTACCGCCCGGATGAGGAGAGCATCGCCGCCTTCCGGGAGAAGCTGGGCCGGATGATCGAGGCCGTCTGTGCAGAGGAGTTTGGGCCCACGCCCTCCTACTCGGCGTGCATGTTCTGCGATTACGGGCCGCTGTGCGAGGAGAAGGAGAAGGGGGAGTGAATGGGGGGATCACCTCCGGCGAGGACGATTCTATCCGCACCGCCGTGGAGACCCTTGGCCGACACCATCCCGGTCCTGGCGTGAGAGGAGGGATATCCCCCCTCTCTCCCGGGACACCGCGGAACCGGATCGCTCACCCGTAGGCCGAGGGCATGCGCCATCGGCCGGGGGGGGCGAGGATATCGAACCGGGCCCCCTTCCCTTCCGTTCCCGTCTCCTGGATGGTCATCCCGGTGATATCACCGGCACGCTCAAGGAATATTTTTGCCACAGAGAGAAGAATCTCCTCGTCATCCACGAGCAATACGCGTATAAATACTATCACCTCGTGAGAAGTGTATAATTGAATTATTTTTTATCAACGAAGTATGTTTGGAGAAATATTTTAACCCGGCATGGATAACATGCCGGACCTTGCGATATCACCGGGATTGGGGGTATCACACAATACCGGAATTGGCGGCGTGGGTGGAAATCCGGGCCGATACGGTGGCGGCGCCCCGCCCCGTTCCCACCAGGCGGCTGTCCTCAATGCTCCTTCTTGTCGCGAAACCGTCGGGCCTCGGCGCCAATTCCCTTCCACTTCTTCTTTTCCATCCGTTTCAGCCCGATGTCCGCCTTCTCGGCCTGGAACTCGGCCTCCCTCACCAGCCGCAGGTAGCTCTGGAGCCGCTCCTCGGGGAGGATTCCGTCCTCCACCGCCACCCGGACCGCACAGCCGGGCTCGCCCTCGTGCCGGCAGTCCGGGTAGCGGCACCCAGCGGCGAGGGCGAGCACGTCTTCGAAGGTCGCCCCGATGCCCGATCCGGCGCTGCCGATGGCGATCTCCCGCAGGCCGGGGTTGTCGATCACCATGGCGCCCCCGGGGAGCACGAAGAGCTGGCGCACGCTGGTGGTGTGCCGCCCCTTCCCGTCATGCGCCCGCACATCGCTCGTCTCCTGAAGGGCGTCGGGCAGGAGAGCGTTGAGGAGCGTGGATTTGCCCACCCCCGAGGAGCCGATGAGGGCCACCGTGCTCCCGGGCTGCAGGAACCATTCCAGCGCCGAAAGACCTGACCCCTGCAGGGCACTGAGCACCAGCACCGGCACCTCCCCCGCGACGGCAGAGGCTCGCGCCCGCAGCGCCTCCGGATCCCCTGCCAGGTCCGCCTTGTTGATCAGGATCACCGGGTCCGCCCCGGAGGCATACACCACGGCCAGGTAGCGCTCGAGCCGGCGCAGGTTGAAATCGGCTCCGGCGGCGGTTACGATGAAGACGGTGTCGATATTGGCGGCGATCACCTGCTCATCACCGCCCTCGCCCGGCGCCCCGCGGGAGAAGGTGGTGCGCCGGGGCAGGATGTCCACGATCATGCGGGTTCCGGTCTCCGGCTGGTCGAGGAGGACCACGAAATCGCCCACCGCCGGTGCTCTGCCCAGGCGGCGGAGCGCCCCGGAGATACCCACCCGGACCGCACCGCCCGGGACCAGCACATCAAAGACCGTCCGGTGCCTGCTGGACACCCGCCCGGCGATATACGGGCCGGTATACCGGGCGAATGCCGCCTCCTGCTCCCTGTCCCCGCCGAGCCCCCGGAGCGTGGGGGGTCCTGCCTGCTCATGCGACGTCATGATCCCGCGTGGCCTCTATGGGATCTTGGCCTCGGTGGGCAAAAAAGGTGGGTACGGGTGTCATGTGGCCCCCGTCGCTTCGCCTTCGCCCCTCAGGAGATCGGCATCAGCCCGGGATGGTCGCCGGTCAGGCTCCGGCCGCCGCCGGGGGTGACCACGAACGTGTTCTCCACCCCCACCATGCCCACCCCGGGGATGCCCTTCTTGGGCTCGAGGGCAAACACCATCCCCTCCTGCAGAGGGGCATCGAATTTCGTCCGATCCTCCGGAGGGGTACGTCTCTACGATATTGGTATTTTGAGCCTCTTCGATGGAACTGAAGCCAAATATTTCTACAAATGCAGGGTTCCAGGCGATGATTCGGCCCTCGGGTGTGGCAATCAGATCACCGGTCAGATCCTGCTCAAAGAACCGCCGGTACTCTATTTCGCGCTCTCTCTCAGGGCATTATCGGTCAGTTTTCGCTCGGTGATGTCATTAATCACCACCTGGATGGCGGGCTCTCCTTCGAAGGTGACCGGCCCACCTGTGATCTCGACATCGATGAACGAACCGTCCAGGTGGATGAGCGTCTCCTCGATCGGTGGGGCCATGCGAAGCTCGCCGCTCTGAAGCTGCTGAATTTTCTGAGCCACGAGATCCCTGCAGTCGGGATGGACGAAACCAAGCACCGGTCGCCCGATGAGATCCTCTTCGTTATCCGCACCGAGGAGCGCAATCACGGCTTTATTACAAAAGAGGATTGTTCCCTCGCGGTGGATGACAATCCCGTACGGGAAATACCGGACCAGCTGCCGGTACTGTTCCCTGCTCTCCCGCAACGTCTGTTCGACCTGGTGGCGCTCGATCATATCTGCGGCCTGCCGGGCGAGTATGTCGACGAGCCGCAGTTCGCGTTCCGCAGGAGTATGGACCCTGCAGAAGTGGGTCGAGAGGATGCCGAGCAAACGGCCCTCCCAGCTCACCAGCGGGGTGGATTGCACGGCATGTATATCTTCCTCCAGCAGCACTTCTCTGGTCTCATCGTCGAAGACGGGGCCCCGGGAGATATCCTCCAGGATGACCCGTTCCATCCGCTTCAGCGCAGCCCCGCACGCCGTTGCCTCCCCGGCGTCCACATACTCGAAGAACTTCAGGAACGGGGATTTAAAATGCTTCTGGACCACGATCTTCAGCATCCCCGTGGAGGGGTCGAGGAGCTGCAGGTTTCCCTTGTCAGCATCGGTAAGCGCAATCGCCGCCTCCAGTATCTCTTGGAGGACCGCATCAAAATCACCGCCCTTGAAAAAGCGTGAGCTCAATGAACGGAGAATATTCAAATCCCGGATTTCGGTTTCCAGTTGATCTTCGAGATCGAGAAGATCGCGTTCCGTCTGTTTCCTCACGGTGATATCAACCACCGATATGATCGCTTTCCGGGTGCCCGGGATCATTCTGAGGTTGAGCAGACCTGTTCTCGCCCTCCCATCCCTGTCGATGAAACCGAACTCGTAGTTCTCCGGTGCGGAGCCGGACATGGTCCAGCGATCGCGATGATAGCGGACCATCCGTTCCAGGTCATCATCCTCAATAAATTCCATCCAGCTCTTCTTCCCCTCGATCTCACCTCGTGAATAACCGGTGAACTGCTCCACGCCCCTGTTGGCGAGGAGGATGGTCGTATTTTCGTCGACCATAACAATCGCCGTGCCGGTCACATCAAAAATGGTGCGGTACAATTCCCCCAACCTTCTACGCTCCACGGCGAGAGATATTTGATGGCGAAGTTCAGCAAACTGGGTCTTGGGATCGCCCCCTTTCTGGAGGTAAATATCAACGCCGTTGTTGAGGGCCTCGATGACCACCTCCTCGCGCCCCCTTCCTGTGAGGAGAATGAAGGGCATATCAGGGATGGTTTCGCGCACTTTCTTCAGGAACTCGATGCCGTCCATCACGGGCATATCGTAGTCGGAGACGATGGCATCGACTGTTATCTCATCCATCCGTGCGAATGCTTCAGAAGCGGACCCGGCGGTGACGCATTCTATTTCCGGCTCTTTTTCCAGCAGAGCCTTGGATACGTTGAGAAACAACGGCTCATCGTCAACGAGAAGCACGCGGATCGTGGAATGTCCCCTCCCGGTAGAATAACAGAGAATATTTGCAGGCGAGAATAAAATACTTCCTTAAATACGATATTTATTCTCATATTACTATAATATTCGAGATTTGAGAGTACCGTTTTTGAATCCTGAATCGAGAGTGAAATGGAAAAAAGAGCAATCTGATGCGGGTGATACTGAGGTGAATGCCGCCTTCTGCTCCTCGTCCCCGCCGAGCGCCCGGAGCGTGGGGGATCCTGCCTGCTCATGCGACGTCATGATCCCGCGTGGCCTCTATGGGATCTTGGCCTCGGTGGGCAAAAAAGGTGGGTACGGGTGTCATGTGGCCCCCGTCGCTTCGCCTTCGCCCC